>Ga0307517_10003320_pt1 | contig 25075 bp, 11 predicted proteins | sample 23_EM_MG_FD_194515 | JGI IMG/M metagenome (GOLD analysis project Ga0307517, IMG submission 194515) | Populus trichocarpa ectomycorrhiza microbial communities from riparian zone in the Pacific Northwest, United States - 23_EM | ecosystem: Host-associated > Plants > Roots > Unclassified | place... | reverse complement strand
TTTTATATAGTTTTCATATAAAAATCTACCGAAATATAACTTGTTATTGACATATAATATGTTTACACTTCTAATATCTCACATTTCATAACTCAATCATGACCCAATTGTCATGGGTCTCAATCCTACAAACATCATCATCATCATCACAACCATAATATTTATAACATATATTGAACAACAATTATTATTGTAGAGGAATAAATGAGATATACATGCATACATGGAACATGATTGTATGAATTACATAGTTAAGTTCATCTATTCAAGTTTAAATAGTAATTATACAAATTAAGTTATATAAATGTTTTAATATTACAAAATACAAGGTTATACTCCCTATAACTAGATAACAAAAAGTGAGCAAAAGCTAGAATCTACTCCTATCGTACATGCGATGGTCCTGAAAGAAAATACACATTATTGAAAACATGAATATCATAATAAGTATAGTAACATAAATATCCAACAATTAAAAAAAAAACATGTATTCATATTCTATTTACTTCTCCCCTTTTGTTTTTCATTGAGACTTTCTCATTCAACTACTAAAACTGTTTCACTTTTCATTTTTAACTTCTATTCAAAATTTCATAAAATCAACCACAACTATTTCTGCCTAACACATTACCGATACCAATTACACCGGTATCATCATCACCCTGTAGGCATCAATGCATGACGATCCCCTTACCCAGGACCTTAACATACACTAATTGTATGTTAGTCGATCATGGTGATCCCCTTACCCGAGATCCTAACATACACTAAATATATGCTAGTCGATGCCCTATAGGCATTGATACATGGTGATCCCCTTACTCGGGATCCTAATATACACTAAATGTATGCTAGTCCACGCGCCATAAACATCGTTACATGGTAATTCTCTTACCCGAGATCCTAACATACACTAAATGTATGCTAGTTCATGCCATATATCACACTTCTCATATTTTCTATGTCAGCGATAATTTCATTGCTTGGTAATTCACACTAAAGATCATTCACCTTGAACACAAATACATTTGGAATACTATCCGAAATAACAACATAATGATGCAAACTTTCATTCTTTCATATGATACCCAACATTTGCTAATTCACATTTTACATCAATAACATATTAAATCATGAAATTTAATTAGAAAGCATAGGTGAGGATCACCTACCTGCAGTAGAAACTCTTTTCGTGCTCCCCTGTTGCTGCTACTACACCATGCCTATGGTCTCTCCTGTAATCACATGTATATCTCATAAATTATCCTCATTTAAGGATACATTTCATAATAACCATATTAATAGCCAATATAGGTTTTTTTTTTCAATTATTCCTTTCTTTATATTTTACTTTTTTTTTCTCATTTCACTCATTAATATTGTCATTCTTTGTCCGACCATAGTTATCATTACAAGTTTCCATTTTTAATATGACTCATTTTTTTTGGAAGGTAAGATGTAATATCACATGTTTCCTGAGGGAAAGGATCCAATTTTCACCCTTAACGCGTCTAGATAGTCGTTTTAGCGACTTTCCGAATCTGCCAGCAGAGGTCGCATATCGACCTCTCCTCAAATTTCTAACTATATCTAAAGCTCTAGGACTTCGTTTCAAGCGAGATTGGTCTCGTTGGAAATTTAAGACATGAGGACTTGGCTACAAGTCCTCTAAAGGAAGGAGAACTCAGTTCTTCCCCCAAGACACTCGAAATTACTCATCAACGAATAGACCTATTACCCTATAGGGTTTTTCATGACCCAATCTCGGTTGGTGATTCATAACTGGAGTTATATAGCTCAAAATTGAGTAAGACCAATTTCTTTAGTTAGTCAACATCCAAAACTACAATTCCTATGAAGGAACCCGATCCTAATTCCCTCATCCTCCTACTCGAATTCTCTCTGAAAGGCAGGAGATGAATCTGTCCAGATTCGTCAACCTTTCCACAACATCCATAATTCAACTTTCCCTCTTTTATCTCAACCCCTAGCCATATAACATACTATATAAGAGTGTCAAAAATATATTTTAAAAGCTGATTTACTCTATTTATTTCAATCTTCCCTCTAGACATCAAAATATAACATTTTTACCGATTTTACTAACTTTCCGAACAATATGCTTCTAAACACAATCCTTGCTATTTCAACATGTATTTTTTTTCTCATTTTGGCACAATTAAACACACGTCATCAAGCTAAATATGTCAAATTAAACATCCTCCCCCTTTGATACATAACTGGCCGGAAGCATGGCCTTAAGGAACCAAGAGTTCCCTAATTCATTTCATGCTAATTTCATTTAATTTACACACACATTCACATAAAAAACAACATTTTATAATAAATTCAATAAGAAAAACTATAATTTCCCCCTTTCCCTCTTTACTCTTCATATGGCAGGCCACCCCTAACTCAAATACCCATGCATTTTCTTTGATGAATCATCATGATTTCATGCCCCCAGTCACATACAACACATGAATTAACTTAATTTTAACAATTAATATATTTCCCCAATTCAAGTCTAAGAACCCTAATTTAAAATTCAACATTAAAGCATCAATTCGTAATCGAATTCGAAACAACTTATAGAACCTTGTTTAGAACTCCTTACCTGGTAAGAATCAAGGTCTCGATCCTCAACTAGTCAAAAATTTTTGCCTCCCCTTTTTCTAATGACAGCCGACCCTCCCTCCTCTCTCTACCTTCAAAATTTCTTGTTAATCCCTTGCTTACAAGTATTTATTCTACCTATAAACCCTTAATTTTGGATGGGTTATTGAGATTTTTGATGTTTCTCTCTTGATTTGGCAAGAACAACATCAAAACTCCCTCCCTTTTTTTTTTACGTTGTCGGCTTTAATGGGCAAGGGATGGGTATTTATACCCCATAATTTCTCTTATTTGTACTTAGACTCCATTTCCTTTGAGTCTATTATTTTTTCCCCCACATCTTTTTTTCTTATAATTAAGCTATACCTCTTTTCATTTCTTATAATTCCACCCATCAACTTTTTAGTTTAGTTTATTTTTTTTAATTTAATTCAACCCTCAGTATTTCCAGGTTAAATTTATAATATCTCAAAATATTTCATTCGAAAATTTATATCCAAAAGTTTTTGAATTCCTGTTTTATTTAAATTTGTACATGAATTTCTTCACTTTTTTTTTCATTTATTTAGTTTGTAATTTAAGTAAACATTTATTTCCCGGGATTTACACTATACTTTATAGTGTAATTTTATACTACAAAATATTAAAGTCTATAGTTAAATCCTAACACTTTGAATACTAATTAAACAAATTAATTGTTATGAGATTTTTGATATTTTTGCCAAACCCTAATAAATAATCATAAACTGGTTACAATATCCATTCTATATTTTTAAAACATGATAAAAATATGATTGTTTTTTTAATTAAATATGCATGAAAAACCTTTAGGATTTGACCATATGCAATAAAAATATTTGGTTAATTAATTGTTTTTTATCTTTCCCCCTTTTTCCCCATCTATTTAATGCAAAATAAAAAAAGTAATAAAAAGAAAATGCAACACACATGCATTCTTTTTTGTACTATAGTTTTTACTCACATACCCCACAATTGATACTCCAGCCCTTCGATTTAAGTAACATGAAAAGGTTCAGGGGCTATATATACTCTTGAACCACTAAAGTAAAAAGACTCACAATTTCTATTTTCTAAGTATTTGTATTTTAATTCTTAGAGCATATATCGTACAAAAACAAGAACAAACACTCTTGTTCTTATAATTTAAAGCTCATTCTTTTATTTATTGTATTTTGTTTTATTAAAAATCATTGATTTTATCATCAGAGGATCCTTAAACCCCACCAAAAAAGATTGTTTTGGTGTTTGGGCTTCTACCACTAACCATCAACTTTGTGAACTCTGAAGAAGGAAATATTGACGTGAACATATGATTATTCATTGTCCAAGGACAAAAAAACCCCATTCTTGGGCATATTTGAATTTGAAACATCAACAATTGACATTGTTTGTTGAAAATTGATTAGAAAGCCATCAATTATTCTTCCTGAACTAACTTGACATCAATGAAAGACAATCAAGATTCCCTTGGAAACATCAGGCCTTGCCACCCTAATAAGTCCTAATACATGATGTAGCTCCCTCAATCTTAACTCCTTAACCATAAGTTGTCCCCTCTGCCACGAGACAATTATATTATCCAAAAGAGGTTGGGCAAAACAATTTGGAGAGCTTTCCACCCCAACGATCTCCTAGTTCCTTTAGAGATCATTCTCATTGACGTGAAGCTCTCCTAATAAGTGGTCACCTAGATATGATCCATTTGGCCACAACGAGATAAAAGTTAGCTATCAATCCCATTGTTCCACGCTAAAATTCTCTAACTCCTATAGCCTATTAGACAACGTTTAGAGAGAAGTTTGACTAGTTCTATTTCTATATTTATGATGTGACTAGTTGAAGTTGCTTGGTTAAATTAGTTAGTTGTTCTTTAATCAATTTTTTTTTTCTCTTTAGAAGATTCTTATGACTGTTTAATATTAAACTTTGTACTTGGCTATAATTAGGTCTCTAGCATCACGATTTTAGGGTTTGCCAATTTTAAAATGGTTTTAACCTTAGTGTTGCTAAAGACATCACCAACATCCTTATATGTGTTATACTATTGTTTTAAATAAGGATTGGAATTCTTTTCTTGCATTTGGTATTGATCGAGATTCAAATACTTTTGGATCAATTATACTACATGTTTTTCATTTCTTCCTTCCAACAAGAAGAATCTACAACTAGGAACTTAATTCTAAGTAGAGTGAGGTAACAACATCATAAAATCAAATAGAGTTTAAGAATACCAGTCCATGAACATCTTGGTCTATCATATAATTCATGATCAATTTCAACTTACCTTTTCATATGTGATAGTGAATAATTATTGTTCTTATTTGGTTGACACATGAATGTTTATTTTTTGTGTAAACAATGACCTCATATTCTTTATCTCTTAAATGAAGAAATATTCCCCCTATCATTTTTACACTAAACTTTCGATTGAATCAACCAACTATGGCATAACAAGTGACATTATTCATCAAACATATTGATCATGTTTTAAAATGTATTTGATGAATCAATCATTTTAATTTAAAACAATATGATCTCTAGCTTTTATACGTGTTACTTAAAGCCTTACATATTACACTTGATCATTTATCTCCTGCATAAAGAAAAATTCATAATTCCTCTTTCAAAACCTAAAGACTTCTTTGTAGAAGACTAATCAAAAACCCTAAAAATTATCCATCTTCTTAAATATTACTAAAATGGTAGCCTCAAGCATTATTCCTACAAAAACTATGTTAATAGCTCATTATTAAAATTACATAGACTGTTTAATAGTTGGTCCACAATTAGTGTTACAAAGAATATTACTAAAATGGTAGCCTCAAGCACTATTTCTACAAAACCTATGTTAATAACTCATTATTAAAATTACATAGACTATTTAATAATTGGTCCACAATTAGTGTTACAAAGAATATTTAAGAGGAACATCTTAGCCTATTTTTTGAGAAGGTTTTTAAGAAATAAAAGGATCATCCTTTCATTTTAGACATTGAAAAAGAAAGACTTTTCTTTTAAGATGACCATGTCAACTTAAATGTCTGAAAGAAAATCTTTTCTCAATGACCCAGTGTTGCTATGACTAAATATATGAAAAGGTTGGAAAAAATGTAATATCATTTTTAGTGAATAATAAAGGTGTCAAAAGATTTTTGACATAATTCAATTATCCAAAGTCACTTAAAAGCCCAACAAAGATTTTTTTTCTACCCTCTCTATATTCTAATCAAGTTTACAACACATTTTTATTTAGGTATGAATTGCAAACCATTACCTTATATGATTTGATATAATAGGTATTCTTGACCTAGTTGGTGTGGAGCTTTGTACTTTCACACATATTAATATCAGTCCTTTTAAGGACTTGGTGTTTGGCACATTTGAATTCAATATGCCGATAAGGAGAGAGGAAGAAATAAAAATCCTTTCTACCATTAAAAAACATATAGTCTTTTGGCTATACAAGTATGTAAAGATCTCATTGTTCAAAGTAAAAAAATCTTACCAAAGCATAACTACAAATGACAATAACCTAAATAAAGGGCAGGATTGCAGACTTAGGCTTTTTTGTACCGAGTCATCTATTAAGCTTTAGAAGTGTGTTATGTTAAATGTGAAGGAGAACCTTTTATGATAAAAGAAAGCATTTATAGGGTACTTTGGTAGGTTTGGGAGTGGACAACTGTCTATTTCCTAAGGTTCAGTAATGTGGAGAGGAACCTAGATGCAAAATCTTTTTTTTTAGGAATAAATTTATTAATGTCATCTATCTATGAGTTGCCTTATAGGGATTATACAAAATTCTTCCTAATCCTCACAAATAGGAGTGGCCTTGTAATATCTCTATTGGCTTCAATGAGGATACGTTCTTCATGGATATTGCTTCTCGAGCACCAAATGGTAGATATAAAATGAGAGGAAAACACTATAATTTAAAGAAGTATTTTGACCTGTTAGGATCTACATTTCTAGTTGGTGATAGACCATGTTTCAAAAAAAAATTAATATTCTTGTAAACCTTAGAACCCTTATATGATGGCTATATAATTAGGGTTCCTCTATGGTATACCATTCTCCCATGCTCTATGTTAAGAATAAAATTGGTTCGAATAAGGTAACCTTTAATAGTCTAGATCAAGTTAATGAAGTGACTTAGCAATAAAGTTTTATTTCACATACTTTGAAGTAAAGGACTTCTCATTAACTATGAGTTTTCAATTAAGGTTCTTTTTTTTTTATATATATACAAGAAGACCTTAGACCTCATGTATAATACTTCATTAGAGGATGTGGCAATAAGGTTTTTTTTTTGGAAAAAAAAAGCTATAAGGTAAGGGAAAGATCTTTGAAAGTCCAATTACAAGATCAAGTAAAAGGCATACACATGAAGCCTTAGGTAAGAGCATTTGTCTTTAATTGCTTTAATTTTAATTTTATTTATTTATTTTATGGTTTTAATATATCTTCTTGGTGCAGTTCCTCACCCTGTTATTCATCCCCAACCTTAACAGACAATTAATCCTATTATGCCTTAAAATCTTCCATCATTTGATAAAGAAAAAAAGGATGAAGTTCATATTATTAATTTTAGGATCAGACCTAGGATAAAGTTCTTTAATCAAATTATCTCAGCACTAATATACTATTTAAACTTTGTCTTACCATATTTCTTTATTTATTATAACAACTAGTTTTTCTTGTTGCATATTCTCCTCTTGTTCCTATTACATAGATGATAATAATAAAGGTTTATTATGCTTAGCATCTTTAATTGAGTGTTACTTTTTCGTTAAAAAATGTGCCACCTTTAACTATAATGATTCCTAAAGAATCTCAACCATCCCTTATTGATATGGAAAGAAACCCTTTGACTACATGCTTCTACTAAACCTGGGTATACTTCATCACTTATAACTTTCCATTCCTAAACAAGATGATTTTTCCATGGTGATACTAGAGTAAAAAAACCCACTTGTTACTAAAGCTAAATCTTTCAAGCCCTCGATAATAAAATCTCTTAGGGTACATACCTTTTTTGGTTAAAGGGAATGCATTTTAATATAAGCTTTTTTTTACAGGGTTGATGCTATGTTAAGAAAATACATTTTCAATTCAAAAAAGAATAATAGTGAATAAGAAAGTGAAAGGAATTAGAATCCTAACACAATTGCTCCCAATATCTCAGAAGTCTCACAATTTAATGATTTAATAAGTGGTCTTCTCTTCTTGCTTTTATGGTATAAAATAGATACGGACAAGTGGAATGTAACCTAGAAGAAAAAGAGCTCATACCAATAGTTGGTCCAATTTTAAATATTCAAATAACTAACATTCTTAAAGAGTCTATAAGAGGTGAAATCTCCCATCTTCCCATGAGTAATAAATTAATGACATTATACTCCTTTTTAAGAAGAAGTTGTTATATTAGGCTAACTAGCCATAATAGCTCTTTCTTCAAGATAAAGTGTAAGTTTGTATTATTAACTTAAGTCATAATCTTTTATAATTTTAATGCTAATAGATACTTTCACATATTGTGTGATCAGAGAGCTTTAGATAATATATTTTCTCAAGTCTTGTCCCCTTTACCAATGAAAATTTCTTCTATTAAATTAGAGCTTGATAAAGACACCAAATCAAAGAAAAGTTCGCTTACCAATGTCAAGGAGGTCCTAGCCATACTTGCCCTAGGATATAGTGTTTTAGGAGATTAAGCCACCACTAATCTCTTAGTGTAGCATTTAAAAGGAATCATTTCTTAATAACCTTTGTATATTAGATCATAATATATGCAAAGCTTTAGTGTAGCTATATATAAGTATCAATCCCCTTTCTAGCACTAAAGAATCTACAATAAAGTTTATAGTTATAAAGTTGTTCATGAATTTTTTTTTCATCTGAAGGTTGTCTCAAGATATTTAGTATTTGATAGTCTAACAAGCTTGCTAGTTTCTCAATGATGCCTTAGCACAACTCCAATCCTAAAAGGCTAAGGTAGCTTTTTTGAGGGAAGAATTGGCTTAAGGCTAAGAAAGATCTTTCTAAGGCTAAAACTAATATGAATCTTGAAGAGATTGAGGTTCCGAGTCACCTAAAAAAACCTATCTCTCTTCAAGAGTCAATAAGATTTATGTTATCACTTCTTAGGCAACAAAGGGCAATGAGGAAAAAAGACTAAAGTGATTTTTATAATGTTAGATTAACTTAGGAAACGATAAAAGTTAGAATAAACAATAGTTTTCCGTATTGAACAATTCATACTGTAATAAATGTTTTATTTAATGAAATTTCCTTTCGATTAATTCATATTAAGTTATTTTTTAGTTTTTTAAATAATGATGTTCATTCCTATTGACTAATTGTATTTAAATAATAACTTAAATTTAGGTTATAAGTGGAGAAACATAAATTTAAGCTTGTTTATATAACCAAAACTAACTACCAATCCTAAAGTTAGTATAAATCTGGAGTTCTGGAGTTATGTCATCTTTATGATCTTCATATTGATCATTTCATCTCTTTAGAAGCACCATCTTTTAGTATTGTTTTTATGAAAGGGTAATACTTTATTTTTTTTTCCTATTGATCAATCAATAACACATCTCCTCATCCTGATTCATTAGATGATTGACACCACATTTAAGAACTTTGTAAATAATATATGATCCTTCCTAGTTGAGGGGCCATTTGCCAAATCTTAAATCTTTATAGCCAATTATTAGATTGGCTTTTCATACCAAATCACCAACTAAGAAATTCTTTAATCGAATATGTTTGTTGTATGCTCACTCAACCTTTCTTTTATATGCTAATAAATGATCTAGCATGTCAATGCCTGACATTAATATGACCTCTCAAATTAAAAGAGAATTATGGAAAATGGAGTCATTACCCAACTCTTTAAAAAGACTAAGAACCCTAAAGTATTTATTGGTACTAGAGATTCAAGTAAGAGGCTAGTTATGCCTAAAGAAAAATAAAAATCACTTTTACCATATCATTTTAAACAAAGGTTACCTTAGCTATGTGTTTTCTCTAAATTTTATTGAACACACTATTTAGCTTATTTAAGAGTAGTTTATTGTCAATGGATGTTTGTCGAGTTAACATCGGGCTTTGAATTAGGAGTCTCGTAACTCGATGAATTTTTTTTGTTTTTTAATTTTTTGTTTTTAGTAAACAAAAAGCCATATTAGGTCCATGTTGGTCCTTAAAACTAAGAGACTCACTGACCTAACTAGTAAAGCCAAATTCAATCAAAACATCGCCAACTTGATGAAAACCTAAGAAAAAAATCATTGATGTATTTTTGGACTCATTTTAAGTTTATAGATTATGTGTTAGATCTATGTTGATCCCTAGAACTAGAAGAGTTGTTGACGTAACTATTAAAACCAAGTTTAGTCAAAATGTTGCCAATTTGGTGAGATTTTGATGAAAACTCATTGATTTATTATCAAAACATATTTTAGGGTTAAAATCATCGTCCTAGTTGTATGTCGGTCCTTAAAAGAGGTACATCGACCTAACCATTAAAACCAAGTTTAATAAAAACATCGCCATTTTTTTTTATAAAAAATTTGATGAAAACTCGTAGATGTAATTTTTTTCTTTATTCTTAAAAAATAAATATTCATAATGAAATTGTGTATGAAAGCCATCGACACGCAATATAACAAATTAAAAATGACATCAACTCCTAATATAAAAAATATAAAATAACATCCACAACCTTTTTGACAATTCAAAAACAACATCCATAAACCATTTAACAATTCAAAAACAACATCAACACACATTAAATTTCACATAAAGACCAAACTATTACACCTTAGATAAAACTATTGCAACCTAATCCTCCTAACCCTATCGCAAGGTATTGATTCCAATCTTATTGCACCTTGAAAAATAAATTATCGCGACATCATACCCTTGAGTTGCTAGTTGCCATATAAAAGTGTGAACACCAACCTTATTTCATAACAATCATCCACAATAAATTAGCAATCAATAAAAAAAATATAAAAAATAACAAATCCAATATTCAATAACATGTTAAAATTGTTCAAAGATTCATCTGGGGTTCAAAATTAACCATTTGTAGTTGTTGCGATAACCTATAAGCTACTAGAGCAATAAGTGGACAGTGTCAGTGTGTGACCAACATGCAATTGGGATGTTGAGGAAGCTATCGATGCATGGATCCAAGCTTTGATGAGGGTTGTCGTATATGATCGACTTGATTTAGTGCGCCATCTCTTTGTCTTCCTATCTACACAAGTGGTGAGCCTCATAACCACTTGTAGAAAAAGATTAAATCACTTAAAGTTTCAGTTTCTTTCCTCTTTCTTCTTCTTTCTCTTGGTTTCTCCCTCTTCCTTGCGGGTTTGGATGTTTGTCGGTGCTAAAAAGGGTTGACGACATTGGTGGCGGCTATGGTATGGCTGGTTTATCAACAAAGGGGTTGATTTTGGTATAAAAAAATAGAGGAGATAAAAAGTTTGATTGGCTATAAAATGGAGAAAAAAAGGCTAAAAGCATAGAGACAGAACCAACAACTTAGGTCTAGAGGAGAGAGAAGTAAAGGCTAGGTTTGTGTTGGTTGTGGTGGGTATGCTGCCGTTGATGATGTTGGCTGGTGTGAATGGTAAAAAAGGAGAAAAGAAACCAAGTAAAATGTTGTCAACTTGGTAAGATTCTGATGAAAACTCATTGATTTATTATCAAACATATTTTAAGGTTAAAAACATCATCCTAAGTGCACATCAGTCTCTAAAAAGGGGGCCCATCGACCTAAATTTTTTAATCAAGTTTAATCAAAACATCACTAATTATAAAAAAAGACTTTATGAAAACTCGTAGACGTAATTTTTACTCTTTGTTTTTAAAAAATAAATATTCACAATGAAATTGTGTTGTAAAGCCATCAACACATAATATAACAAATTAAAAATGACATCAACTCCTAACATAACAATTCAAAAACAACATCCATAACCATCGTGACAATTCAAAAACAACATCCACACGCAACTTAATAATTCAAAAACAACATCAACACATCAAATTTCATATTGAGACCACACTTCAGATAAATCTATTACAATCTAATCCTCCTAACCTTATTGCATGGTATTGATTCCAACCCTATTCCACCTTGAAAAATAAATTATTGGCGACATCATACCTTTGAGTTGCTTCATAGCGGTATGAACCCCAACTTTTATTTCACAACAATCATCCATAATAAATTAACAATCAATAAAAAAAATCAAAAATAACAAATGCAATATTCAATAACATGTTTAAATTGTTCAAATATACATTTAGGGTTTGAAATTAACCTTTTGGAGTCGTTGTGATAGCCTAAAAGTTACTAGAATAATAGGTGAACAATGTTGGTGTGAGACTAGCATGCAATGGCATGTCGAGGAAGCTATCGGTGCATGGATCCAAGCTTTGGTGAGGGTTGTTATATGTGATCCACTTGATTGGGCACACGTCCTCTTTATCTTCATTTTTATACTAATGGTGAGTCTTACAACCATTTGAAGAAGAAGATTAAATCACTTGAAGTTTCAGCTTATTTCCTCTCTCTTCTTCTCTCTCTCTATCTAACAGGTTTGGCTATTCATCGGTGCTAGAAAGGGTTAACGATGTTGATGGTGGTTGTGGTATGGTTGGGTTGTTAAGGGGCTAATTTTGATATAAAAAAAAGATATAAGGTGTTTGATAAGCTAAAAAATGGAGAAAAAGAGGCTACAAACATAAAGAGATAAATAATGGCATGAGTCTGGAGGAGAGAGAAGTAAATGCTAGGTTCATGGTGGCTGTGGTTGCTATGCTATTGTTAGTGGTGTTGGCTAACGTGCATGATGAAGAGGGAGAAAAGAATTGAAACATTATACTTTTTTTTTTCAAGGACAAAGATATAATTTTACTATTACAATCAAAAGTAACTCACACCTTTAATTATAACACTTTTACCATATTGTTGAGGGGTTTCTTTTTTTGTTAATGTTGTACGCAACCTTGTATATTAATTATTCATGTCTCATCTATGTTTCTTTCGTTTTAGTTTTTCCTATATTCCCTTATCAACTCATGTTTGACATTTTAAAAAATAAACATTGATAGGATGCACGTATATAGATACGTACGTATATTTTTTTTGGTGTACCCCTTAAATAATGTCACATTTGTCAAATACATGGAGATAAGTAAAGAAGCTTTATTAACAACAAATATATTAAAATTGATGAGTAATTCATTGTTTATGGCCATAAACTCAGTTCATTATTGGACTAACGTCTATGGCCTTGGAAAAAAAATAGTTTGCTTTTGATTTAAGAGTATTTTGGTATTTTCAAATGGTATAGTAGTCATAAATTATTTGTTTAAGGGTATTTTAGTATTTTAAATTTTTAAATGAATTGTAAAATAACAAAAGCACTCTTGAGAGTAAAAAACAAAAACAAAAGTTTTGCGTGGGAGTATATAAGTATATATTTTTTTTAATTTTAAGTGTATAGTAGAATTACATATATACTCTTGGATCTAGAAAATTTACTTCATTGAGATTAGGGGTATTAGGGTCTTTTACTTTTTTTTTTGTTAATTTTTTGTTTGATTGAGGGTAGTAGTGTAATTTAACATTTAAATAGTTTTTTTTTATTTTGAAAAAATTGCTGACGTATGGGAGCCACCGCACATTTTAGGCAGTGCATGCAGCACCTACCCGTGGTGAAAAATGTCCTGCCATCTCATTTGATGCCTCATCGTTTTCTCTTCCATAATAAGTGGCGAGTGCAAGCCAAAAATGATCGGTTTATCGCCGTTGGCTGTTTCTTTTCCTCCCTATGTTTCTCTTTCCCACCGTAAAAAAAGCACCATGGTACTTATTTTTATTGGTATTTCAAATTCAGTCTTTTTAATTTTGATTTTATTATTTTTATCAATTTTTTTTTTGTTAAGGTTTTTTCTTTTCAATTGAATCCTTGATTTTTAATTTGTATATATAATATGTTTCTTTCCATGAAAACAGCTACCTATAAAAAATCAAATCTAGTCAACTTCAACTAAACCTATACATAGATTGCTTGATTTGGATAAAAGATGAGAAAGCAACATAAGAACTTGACAAATCTTTGTGAGAGATTCACAAATTTGGATCCTTTGTTCTTTTGAAATTTTTTATCACACATGAATAATCAATTAACAAGTTCATGAATAATGGTTATGAGTTTTATATGTGGCTATGGTTGATGGTTAATGTGAAAAAGGAAGAGAGACGGATGCTAATTTGCGAGGATAATATGCCAGCCAACAAAGGAGAGCGAGAAAAATGAATTGATCTCGTAAACTACAGGGACTAAAGCATAATTCACTCTATAAATAAACTCCAATGGGGGCCTGAGTTTGGCCGGGCGTGAGGCCTCCCTTACGGACCTCTCTCTCTTCAGCAGTCGTCAACCCTTCAGGTTCTCTCTCTATCCATGTATGTTTATTATTACGAAGAAGCAGAGTTTTAAGATTAGAAATAATAGTAATGAACTGTTTGAAGCATTGATTTTTGTATATTGTTTGATTCTTTCAACACAGAAAACAACAATCAAGAATTGGAAATTTCGTTTATTTTTGCCATTATTTATTTCTAGACTGAAACACCCTCTCCTCTCTGTAAAAAAACAAACCAAACCCCAAGAACTATGGAGGCTGCGGCTGTAAACACTAACCGCAAAACCTCAAAACCTCAGTTTGAATCAAGCTTCGACTCTCAGGATATTTCCCCATCAGCTAGACTTCTCTTTGAAATCATAACAAGACCCTCATCTCATGATATTGAATCTGCACTCTCCTCCACTGGAATCCCACCCACTCATGATATTGTGCATGAAGTCCTCAAACTTTGCCACGAAAATGCCACTTCTGCAATCGCATTCTTTCGCTGGGCTGGCAGGACCCACAAGCTGACCTCATACGCCTGGAATTTGATGGTGGACTTACTAGGCAAGAACTGGATGTATGAGCCCATGTGGGATGCAGTTCGTACGATGAAACAAGAAGATATGTTGTCAATGGCAACTTTTGTTTCTGTTTTTGGAAGCTACTGTATGGCTGGTAAATTTAATGAGGCTATAATGAGTTTTTATGTTATGGATAAATATGGTGTTCAGCAAGATGTTGTCGTGGTGAATTCGCTTTTGACCGCCATTTGCCACGAGGAAAATCAGACAGCAAAGGCGTTGGAATTTTTCGACAAAATTAAGCTGAAAATCCCCCCCAATGCGGATACTTTTGCTATTTTGCTGGAAGGATGGGAGAAAGAAGGTGACGTGGCCAAAGCCAAGACTACATTTGGTGAGATGGTGATTAAAGTTGGTTGGAGTCCAGAGAATATGTCAGCATATGATTCTTTTTTGACAACACTTGTTCGTGGGTCGCAAGCAGATGAAGCTGTCAAGTTCCTTCGGGTGATGAAGGGGAAGAATTGCTTGCCAGGTTTGAAATTTTTCTCTAATGCTCTTGATATGCTTGTTAAGCAGAATGATTCTACCCATGCCATCCCTCTGTGGGATATAATGGTGGGTAGTGGTTTGTTGCCTAATTTGATCATGTATAATGCAATGATTGGCTTGCATTGCAACAACAATGATGTTGACAATGCATTTCGGTTGCTTGATGAGATGGTTTTCAATGGAGCTTTCCCAGATTTTTTGACCTTCAACATAATTTTCCGATGTTTGATCAAGAACAAGAAAGTTCACCGAGTAGGCAAATTCTTCTACGAGATGATAAAAAACGAAAGCCCTCCAACACATTTTGATTGCTCTGCAGCCATTATGACATTGATTGATGGTGGTGACCCTGAAATGGCAATTGAGATTTGGAACTACATAGTTGAGAACCATGTCTTGCCTCTTGATGGAAGTGCAAATGCACTTCTCATTGGGTTTTGTAATTTAGGAAGGATGTCACAGGTGAGGCGGTTTGCAGAAGATATGCTTGATAGAAGAATAAATATATATGAATCAACTATGAAGAAGTTGAAGGACTCTTTTGATAAAACAGGTAGACACGGAAGAGACAAGTATGATTGTCTCATTAGAAGATGGAAAGCTCCCTAGATGTCATGCTGTATGTTTCCTTTTTTTATTTATCCTTTCTGGTACTGTTAAACATGTGGCAGTCCTTCCCAGAAAGACTTTGACGCAAGCTGATTCTTCTGTTTCTTCTTGCCTTTGCTTTTGCATCTGCTAGTAATATAAGATCCTTCCATTGCGACAACCTTTTGTTCTGGTATATAAGGTTCGTCTATTGTCTTTCGCTCTTTTATAACATCTGCACTTGCCTTTCAAGTTTTATATCATCTGCACTTGCCTTTCAAGTTTGTTTTTGACTGTAAATTCCTCAGTCACTCCTCATGTTTGATTCCAATGTTTTTAGTTAGCAATTGTTTATGATTTCTGCCTAAGCTAGGATTTCTGATCCAAAGTTATATAAAATGCATGTTTGTTTAATGAATTTTTGGAGTTTTCGAGTCATACCAGTTAATTTGGCTTGATGAGTGTGGTATGCAGTGTCTGAGCTTCTTTCTTGGTATGTTATGTTTGCATACCTTTCCTTCCTGCGATCCATGTATTTGTTTATTCACTACATTTCTCAGAAGTTATTTTAAGGTAAGACCATTGGGTTTCTTTTGGAAGTTGAAGGGAAAATCAGCTGGGTTTCTTAACACTCAATATGTTTCATCTATATCAAGTTTGGACTGATTGCCTTTGGTTTCCTTCTCCTATGCTAATATTCATTTCTTGTGTCATTACCTTTGTTTTTCTTCACTTGGTCCTAAAGCATCTGTTTCAGATATCAGGTACCACAATAATGGGTTCTCCAATTGACCAGTGAATATTACTGAAAAATAAATTGTGATTTTTGAAAATAGCCGATTCAACATGGGAACAGTGTTGGGACACTCACCCCTATTGGACACTGATCTCCAAGTCTTGTAACATAAGCGGCAATGCATAGCATGACCATGAATGTGATTTGAATTGCATGATGGCTGAGTTAGGTCTTGTCTAATCATGTCAATCTATTTTACATGAATGGTAAAATGTTTTTTTATATACTTCAAATCTATCTTGTTCATTCAAAATCTCTAACTGGACAGATTGAATGAATCATTAATTACCTTTAGCTTATTTTAGAAAAAATAAACATATTCTAAAATTGATGTACTAGTTAGATTAAATTTTTAAGGGGCCATTGCTTGGAATAATGCCAAGCATCTAAACTTCAACACCTATGCCAGAGGGGATTCACCTCAAGTAGCTCTCTTTGCTGTTCATTCTCATCCTTGTAACCAATGCATTGCACGTCCTGATTTTTTATACCAAATTATTTTGTGGTTCAGCTTATGGTGCCAGGAGTATTTATTGGTTGCATAAGTGGCAAAGTATGTAATGCTGTCATTTTCTATTCCCCTCTTTTCTGTTTTTTGGATGTTGATCCTGTGTGATTCATCATCCATCTGCAAATTTGTGATATATATTGAGGTATTTTATTTTCTTGTTATATTTTTAATTTATAGAGTATTTTGTATACCAAATGTTCTTATAACTTGTTCTTAGTTTGATTTGATTTGATTTTGAATGCTTCCCTTTCTTTTCATTTTTGTCTTTTAAATGTATTTCATGATAAATTTGAAAAACAATTCATTAATTTAGAATGTTAGGTGCTTCATAGGTGAATAGTTGACTAAGTATACTTTAATCCTACTCTCTATTAGTGTAATGTACGCATATAGCATAGCTAACTAGAATTTTTATTATGCTATAAGATTATCTTTTCCAAATTACTACCTTTTCTCTTCCGTTTTTGTTTTATTGGGTGAGGGAACTAAAGATGTGGTGGTCATTTTATCAAAATGACAAATTCTCGTGATTTAATGATTGAATTTTTTTTCAATTTCAATCTTCCTAGCTTGCTTAGCTTTGCTATCTTATTGGATGATTCCTAAAACCTCCTCCTGGAAATTGAATTTAGCGAAGATTTCTGCTAACTATGGTTTTCATGCCCAAGCCTTCTCAAGCCCTTCTGGTTCGAGCCTGAAAGCTGTAGGCCTCAGACAACTCAGATAATGTTCTAGAAATAGACAATTTTGATCTTCCTAGAATTGCCTAGTTTGCCTTGACGCCTTTCCCTTTCCAACCTTTCAAGGGCTTTTCTGACTGTTCTCTTTCGAGTTGCCATAGCCTAATACACAAATTTGTAGAGAAATGGTAGATCACCTTTCCCACTAATGGGCAATATTTGGTCTATTAGGTTCAGCTTAATCTAGAACACCCTTTGCAGCTCTCTTTCCTGTTTCTGCATGCCACTCTTTAGGCATCTAAAGGAAATTAACTTAAAATTTTTTTTAGAAAGGTGAGGTGCTTTACCTGGCATCCAAAAAAAATTTGTGATGATGGCTTTCAAAAGATGAGCAAGGATAGGGAGGGGGTGACTCTCGACCATCATTGCTTCTTCTTTGGGAAAAGAAGTTCATGACCTGTAGGCCTTGTACCTTCACGCGGCATTGCTTTGTCAAGCTCTTGCCTTTGTGGAAGTTTTCCCACTGTTACCTCCTGTTGTGAATGCTGCCTTCACCAAAGCAGCAAAGGGTTTGACATTACTCACCCTACACAGTTGTATAATTTGGTATTTACTAGGTCATACTAACGTTAACTGGGATTAGTTTGGTGAGTGTCCAGTAGATCATATCTGTTTTAATTTCTTGGTTCTTTTTTGTGGAAATTTATTGAAGCCATGTTGAACCTTTCCTTGCTTTTGGTGGGTACTCGTTGAAGTTGTTTTTATATAGTTTCTTTTTTATTAGTGGTGGGATTTGGCCACAAAACATCCTAGGCCTTTTATGCACGTCTTCTTTTCAAAAGTTGGATTTTTTCTTGTAAAAAGCCTTTGAATATTATGAATATGATTACTTGTTTTTGTGAAAAAGAAACTATTATCAACTGAAATTAAGCTTTCTTTTTATGAATTTTCAACTGCAAAATGTGGCTATGACGAGGGAGATTTTAATATCTGTCACAAATTTTGCATTTCTATAAAATTGCTCATCAATATTTTACAAGACAGATGTTGGCAGGGAATGGCTAAGATGAGGGAGATTTCTTACTTGGTTTGATTGTTGTAGCTGATTAAAAGTTTAGTCAAGGAGAAAACGGAGAAGACGATGGAAAACTTTGCAATTTGTCTGAAACTGTTTTCTCTGAATCAATATGATTTTCTTTCCTTCTCATAGGTGATGAGTCTTCTTACTTCAAAGAGACAGTTTGCTTCACTTTTTTTGTAAAGCTTTTGTTTGTTAATTCAAGCCTTGTATTGTTAAGGTGCAATTATTGATGGACAACCAGGAATTGGTTTTGGCTTTAGAACTGTCCTTGATTGCTTAAAGCTTGTAGCAGGGATGGTCTCTCTGCTTGGTTTGTTTTTGAAAACGCGTTTTTTTTTTCCTTTCATCTGATATTTGGGTGTGCCTGCATGAGCATTGTGTGCATGCTGTGGGGGTTGTGCTTCTGCATTCCAATTTCGGTGTTACTGTCTTTTGTGCTCATGTGCATTACATCAAAATACATGAAAAATTTAATGTTGCAGCATTCATGTGTTTCAAAACTAAACTTTGCGTGCTAGCTGCAATGAAAACCAGGCAACTTTTGGTCATTTCCACAGTTTTTTCTTTAATGGGGTTTTGTTTATGCAAGGATCTGTGCAGTGGTTGCAACAATAGATTATTTTCTCCTTTTGTGAATAGATATCATGTAAATGCAATAAATTGGTGAAATGTTGGAGGAATTTATCTTTTCTAGAAGATTAGAAATGAGGTGAGGTGTGTGAATTGAAATTCAATTAGCTAACACATGGGCCGATGTAACATTCAGGGATGGTTTATCAATCAATTATCAACCAAATTTGATAACTTAAAGAGCATGAGGTGGCATGCCCGCGCGGTACTGCTGGTTTATAAAACAAATATATTTAATAGTGTTATAATTATAAACTAGTGCTAGATAAGTAATAAAAACTAAAAGTATGATGAAACTAATATTTCATGATGGGAAAAAAAGTTGTGTTGGTGATCAAAAACTTAGAGACTGAATAAAATGATTGTTGTCGTCATATTTTTTAAAAATTACAAAGCTAAATTCTCTACCAACTTAACATAAAAAAAAAAACCAACAAAGATAATCTTGGAAGGAAAAAAACCAATGAGAAAAAACGTAGCAATTGACAATGTTTTGTGAGGAAAACTACAGTGCTTTCTCCAATAAAATCGACAAAGATAATTTTAGAAAAAATCATAAAAAAAAACATTTCGAGAAATACTGTAGCAATTCACAGTGTTTTGTGAGAAAAGCTACAATGTTTTTCTCATATGATTTAGCTTTATTGTAATTATAATTCTTAACCAACTCAATATTAAAAAAAATAAAATCAATAAAGATAATTTTGGAAAAAATCATATGGGAAAACATTGAAACAATTCACAGTGTTTTAAAGAAAAAACATTACAAAGCTAAATTCTCAATAAGCTCAATATTAAAAAAATAAAATCGACAGATACAATTTTACAAAAAAAAATAACAAAAAAAAAACAGAGAAAAAAAACCATGTTTGAAACATTATAGCAATTCACAATGTTTGAAAGCTACAATGCTTCCCCACATGATTTAGTCTTATTTGTAATGACTTGTAATTGTAATTCTCAACTAGCTCAATATTAAAAAAATAAAATTGACAAAGATAATTTTGAAAAAATCATAAGAAAAAAAAATCTTGTTAAGAGACACTTTAGCAATCCATAGTGTTTTGTGAGGAAAGTTACAATATTTTCTCCACATGATTAAGTTTTATTACAAAGTTAAATTCTAACCAGCTCAATATTAAAAAAATAAAATTGACAAAAATAATTTTGGAAAAAAATATTACAAAAATAGAAAACACAAAAGAAACTGGAAAAAAACCATGTGGGAAAAAACACTATGACAATTTACAGTAATTTGCGAGGAAAGTTATAGTGTTTTTCTCACATATTGTAACTGTAATTTTTCACCAACTCAATATTAAAAAATAAAATCGAAAAAGTTAATTTCGGAGAAAATCATCAAAAAACAAAACAACAAAAACCATGCGGAGAAACACTATAAGCAATCAACAATGTTTTAAAGAAAAAAAAATTATAAAACTAACTATAAGCAATCAACAATGTTTTAAAGAAAAAAAATTACAAAAAAAAATTCTCAATCAGCTCAATATTAAAAAAATAAAATCAAAAAATATAATTTTGAAAAATCAAAAAATAAAAAAGAAAAACCATATGGGAAAACGCCGTAGAAATTCACAGTATTTTAAAGGAAAAAAATTACAAAGCGAAATTTTTAACCAACTCAATATTAAAAAAGTAAAATCAACAAAGATAATTTTGAAAAAAAAATAAACAAAAAAAAGGGGAAAGTTGGAAAAAAAGGAAAGTAATTTTGAAAAAAAACAAAAAAGGGGAAATTTGAAAACAAAATGAAAAAAAAACAAAAAAGTAAAAAAAAAAAGAGGAATGCACTGTGGATAACTATTGTAATCCACAATGCATTGGGTGTGGGTGAACAGTGAATTCCTCACACCCTTTAGCTTATTACTTAATTGTTATTCTTAACTAGTTTAATATCAAAAAATAAAACTGACAAAGACAATTTTAGAAAAAAAAAAAACTATGTGGGAAAAAACACCGTAGCAATCTACAGTAATTTGCGAGGAAAGTTACAATGCTTCCCTCACATATTGTAACTGTAATTTTTAACCAGCTCAATATTAAAAAATAAAATTTAAAAAGATAATTTTGAAGAAAATCATAAAAAAAACAAACAAAAAAAACCATGTGGAGAAAAACTGTAGCAATCAACAATGTTTTAAATAAAAAAATTACAAAATTAAATTATCAATCAGCTTAATATTGAAAAAATAAAATCGACAAATATAATTTTGAAAAATAAAAGAATAAAATAGAAAAATAATGTGGAAAAACACCGTAGCAATCCACAATATTTTAAAGGAAAAAAATTACAAAGCAAAATTTTTAATCAGCTCAATATTAAAAAACTAAAATTGACAAATATAATTTTGGAAAAAAAAAACAAAAAAAAATAAAAAAAGGGAAAAAAAATAAAAAGTGCAAAAAAATTAAAGTAAAAAAAAATAAAAAAGTTACAAACAAAAAATGAAAAAAGGGAAAAAAAATGAAAAAGTGCAAAAAAAAAGAAAAGAAAGAGAAATGCACTGTGGATTACTGTTGTAATCCACAATGATTTTGGTGTGGGGAAATAGTGATTCCCCCACATCATGTAGAGTATTGTATAATGTTGTACTGGATTCATTTAGCATCTGAATCGCTCATCAAAACTTTAAAAAGTTTTATTTGAAAAGTTTCCAGGGGTGGGAGTGTTTGGGAGTGCTAAAAGTTGTTTTTCAAAGTGTTTTTTTATTTGAAAATACATTAAAATTTATATTTTTTATTTTTTTAAAATTTAATTTTAATATCAACATATTAAAACAATCCAAAAATACAAACAATATTAATTTAAAGAAATAAATTTTAAATTTTAATAAAAAACAAGTTCAATCTCAATTCCAAATGACATCTTAGTCATAAGAACTATTTATAAAAAGTTCTGACCATGTCCTTCTACGAATAAAAATTATCATCACTTGTCAAAATCTTTTGTTTCTAACCACAAAGCCCATATTAAGATCCAAGATTCGGCATAATAAGGTGTGGTTTATCAATCATCTAGTTATGTATTAAGATACAAGTTTTCTTTAAAAAAAATTAGATTATATACATGCTTATATAAAAATTAATACATGTTGATTGATTAATAATAATAGTTATTTATATAAGACTTTTTGCAATTTATTACTTTCTTTCTTTTATTGCAATTTGCAACTTTTATTTATTGTTTTTCTTTCTTGCTTTTTTTTTAATTGTTTTCCATATTTTACAATTTTTGGAATAAACCTTCTCTTCTTTTAACTTGTTAAAGTCAAGTTAAGAATTTCATATTTTGTTTATTTTGTAAGATTATTATTTGTCTTTGCTAGTTATTAAGTTTCTAAGTATAGTTTCTCTTCATTGAAAGGAAGAGACGAAGAACATGTAACATATTAATCAAATAATTAACAATCAATCAATAAATTGATTACCTGAGAAATCAACATATTGACATGTCTAGTAGGTAGTTTGCTATCACAATAACAAATTAGTTACTATCCTAAAACTTAAATAGAAAAACATATGGTTATAATGACCGTTGATTAGTTGGTTCACACTATTGACAAATGTCATCCCTTTAGTAACGGGAAGTTAGAAAACAACCCATAAATATAGAGGTCAATGGAGTAGCCTCTATTAGACATGACATTGGATAGCTCTTCATCGTCTAATTCTCCATATCAACAAAGAACCATACCTAGATAGAATCACAATGTTCATTAGTAGTTTAAAATGCTTTAACCTTTGCTAAGAACACTACCTCAACTAACTTTTGATGGATATGTTAGTGCTTATATGCCTTTAACATAGCCTTACACTTTTCCTTTTTAGGGAACTAATGACACAATTATCTTTCCACAACTAGTTTGGCAAAATTGTAATAAGCAAGTAGTGAAGGAGCTTTTTTATTTTAAAATCTGAATTTATTTAATACAAATTTAAAGGTTATCTAACTCGAGATGAAAAATATACCTAACATGATTTATCATAATAATGTTATGGTAGTTAATAAGACTATATGGGTTATGGTAGAACAACTTATTAAAATTCAAAATGAACTGAAGTAGAGTTGTACTTTGTTTATTTAGACACTCAAGGACAATTTCTAGGATATACCACAATAATAAGCACTCTAATAGGAGTTTAGAAATTATAAACCTCAATTTAAATATTACATGCCTACATTTCAAGTACCATAACAAGCTCAACCAAATCTGGGTATGATCTTTTCTAAGGTACCATTTACCCCATAAGTATATAAATAGCCTTAAATCAATTACATGACACAACGAACTTATCTACAACCATCATAACCTATAGCTAGGTAGTTGAGCCCCTCATAAGCTCTTATTAAGGATAAAAACCAAGGAAAACAATTGATAGAGTTGAGTTAGCCCAACACTAAAAGGAGATTGGTTTTAGAAGTTAGGTGTATAACTAGGATTTTATATAATCATCCATATTTGAGTGTATTAAAAGGTTGCATCTAATTCCCATAGGAATCAAGATAGTTTATGACTCTAAATAATTTTTGGGAGAGGACAACTAGTCATCATGGGAACATATCAACAAGTTTATTAATTAGTGTGGTGATGGTTATGCTAATCCCTTTATGAAATTTAGGTTATTTGGTTAATCATTGTCCATAAATGCATTTTATTGGTTCTTTACACTACCACCTAACTCCATTAGTAGCTAATAAGAGATGGAGACATTTTTTCATGAATATTTCAATAGAATTGAACCAGAAGTAACATTGGTTGACTTGGTCATAATAGTATAAGATCATGGAGAGTTTATAAAAAGTTTTATACCTTTGATTTTAGGACTCTAAAAACTAAGTGCACTAGCCATTACATAGTAAAAGTGCATTAAGTTAATTTTAGAAGGAAAGTTATGAAATGCCATAAAATAGTTTATAGAAACCAAATATTCAAATTTTATACCTTTATGATGCTCGATATGAATGATGGCAAAATAAACAAAAAAAAATCATTTAGGGGAATATACTTAGTTGGCTACTTAAATGAAGTAATAATGGTACATTCAATAGTGAATGTAGATTGTAATAAAGAGATTAAAGAAGTTCAATAACTAATATCTATTGTAGAACTCAAAGAGGAAAAGTCATTTAAGATTGTTGTATTAAGAAAACTAGAAGAGGCTAACAAGCCTATTGGTGAAGAAGTAATAATGACCAAAACGACCATTAAAAAAAAAAACTCATCAACATCAAGAGAACATAAAAAATATTCTATAAATTGATGTAAGGAGGATAAATCAAACTATTGGAGAATCACACAATCTTTACTATTGAATAAATAAAGAGAAAGATGTACTGCAACTAGCATGACTCCTAGAGATATGATATAGTAGTTGTGTTGTTTTCAAGAGTGAGATTGAGAATTTATTAGAATATGGTTGAATTTTATTTTTAGAAAAGAAAATGAAGATAAATAACAACTAATTCCTTAAGGTGAAAACAACAATGACTACTTCTAAACCACAAAGACTTCTTGGCATTAGAGAAATGCAGTAAACTAGGTTTGACTAATCACGAAAGAGGCTAGAATTAGCACTAATGCTTATATATATATATATATATTAGAAGGGGAA
>Ga0307517_10003319_pt1 | contig 25085 bp, 41 predicted proteins | sample 23_EM_MG_FD_194515 | JGI IMG/M metagenome (GOLD analysis project Ga0307517, IMG submission 194515) | Populus trichocarpa ectomycorrhiza microbial communities from riparian zone in the Pacific Northwest, United States - 23_EM | ecosystem: Host-associated > Plants > Roots > Unclassified | place... | reverse complement strand
CTGTAACTCCTTCACATGCTTCGGCCAATCGTCATCTCCATCAAACGACGAATAAACCTTCAAATCGATCTGTTGCGTCGGATCCAATCTCTTGTGCTCCGCGTTCGGTACCCCGTCGCCGTTGTCGTTGTCGTCATTTCGTATATGGTCGTGCACGGGTACGCCTTGGGGTCGGTCCCTGTTGGCCTTGTACAAGACGCTGTGCAAGCTCCAGTCTGAATTGAGGACGAAATGTTGGAGACCGTGGATTTCCAATACGTCGCGATGGATTGAGTTTGGTTCCGCCGGTGATGACCCTAAGAGGTTCGAAGGGTACAGAGAGATGGACGAGGAGAAAAAGACGAATGAACAGATGATGCACGCGAGCAAGAACCAGATCGTTCTCCTCCTCCTGAATGCCGGTGAGGAAGTTACAGGATTGGGTAGTCCAGACGTTTGTTTCATGGGCAGTGGTGGTAGGTAGGAATGGGTAACCATGTTGCTGATAGAGTGACGATGTGGGAGAACATTCCACCTCCAACGACAAAAACGTGATATAGATTCTTTTAATAGTACAGACGCTCGTTGGTACGTTCCCCCTTCCCAGATTTACAATTTAACGCTTCAACATCTTATAGCAATGCATGAGCCGGTGTGTGGACAACGAGAAGGAGGCTGGGGTGTCAACGTACTTGCAGGAATTCCTCGTAGTTGATGTGCTTGTCTCCGTCCAGATCTGCCTCTTGTAGGATAGCGTCGAATTCGTCGTCGTCCAGTCTTTGGCCTAGAGCGAATCGAGGATGGTTGGATGAGGTTTACCGGTAGGAGGTGGATTCAGTAGAAACTCACCGAGGTCCCTGAAGGCCACTTTGAGCTCAGCAACGCTGATGTGACCGCTGCCGTCCTTATCGAACATTTCGAACACTTGTCTGTGTTCGTCTTTGGCGAGCTTCGGGTCCGACATTAGGGCCAAGAATTCATCAAAGTCGATTGTGCCTGAACCATCGGCGTCGACGGATCTAATGATGGCCGCGACTTGGTCATCGAGAATGGGATCGTCACCCAGAACCATCCTCATCAAGTTCTTCAGTTCTGAGGGGGTGATGGTGCCGTTCCCATCTAAAAATGGTGGTGGCCATGTGTGAACACGAACCCCACGATCGGGTCGCCAACAGGCAGTTGAGCTAAAGGAGGACACACCTTGGTCAAAGACCGCGAAGGCCTCCCTCAGATCTGGCCCGCAAATGGATCAACGATGAGTGTCCAGACGAAGAACAGAGGAACGAATCTCACCAGATATCTGAGCTAGATGGATGCCACAAACTCAAATTCAACACAGTTCGGACGCAGATGAGACCACGGAGAGATCCACCTTCAGTCTGTTCGGGGTATGAGTGGGCCAGACAATCATTTATCAGTAAATGGGCGTACCAGGGTGAGTTTTCTGTCCATCATGGAGAGATAAGATGGCGGTTGATGGGGAACTAGGAGAGGGATAGTCGCATTCTGTCGAGCGCGCCCAGAGTGGACTCGTGATGCCGAATCGAGGAGTGTCTGGAATTGTCATGAACGCTCAAAATAAAATGCCAACGTGGAAAAAAAGGGGGAAGGGTCAGGGCACATCTGAGCGTATAATAAGACGGCCAGGGTAGTTTTCGTCAACGATAAAACTCGCGACTGGTGCACAGCAAAAGTCTCATCACTCAAGGCAGACGAAAACTTGTTCACCCACCGTTGTCGCTTTTTTTTTCCCCGTCAAGTCGCGGGTCGGAAGGAAGGAAGCAAAAAACCAAGCGAGTTCACACGTGGGCGTTTCCGCATCATTTTGACAATAGCCGCAACCCAAGCTTAGGGCTCCCAACACTCTTTGTTCTTTCCTGCTTTCGTCTCGCCCTCTGTCTTTACCCTCGCGTCAGACAGCTTTAGCAGCAGTCTTTCACTCTTTCACATGTTACTCGACCCCGCAGCAATGCATCGGAGAACCGCGACGCTCGATCTCCCTTCTCCAAGGATTGGAGACTTTACCGAGCCCGAGCAACATTCCCCAAAGTTTTACCCTCCCCTCCCTGCCTCGTCTTCGTCCAAGTTTAGCCGTTCGAGGTTCACCATAACCCAGTCCATTATTTCGAGACAATGGTTACAACGCACCACCTTCCTCGCCCTCTTTTCACTCTTCTCGGTCTCGGTCTACATCCTGCTTGTGAATGGATCGTCCAACCTGCGCCCAGTGACCATCCCACAGCGAATCAAGTCCCCATTCCGGGCGGCCATGAATACAATTGTTCAATCCCCCGACCGCCCTTGGCGTCCGACGCACAAGGATGTTCTCGCCTCTCGCCCCCAAATTACGCTCACGCCAGAAGAAGAGCTGGCGGCGCTTTCGAGCTTCATCATCAGTCTCCCGGACCAAAATATCCTCCCGCCGTCCGTGGACCCTTCCCAGCCCATCGACCCCCAGGCGATCCTCGATTTTGACACACGTACAGACGGCGCGAAGGCAGAGCTTAAGCGATTGGTCACGGCGACTTGGGAGAATAACCCCGTCGTGATTTACACAAAGGTACCATTTTTGTCAGTTCATCACCGAAGAAGAGAGTTTTTGACGTGATATTGTTGTGCGTGGGAAGCCTTCTACGGTCGCGCGTGAACTTCGCTCAATCATCGATTCCTTCAATCTGCGCCCAACACCTATTGTCATCGACATCAGCGAGCGGGCCGACATTGACATACTTGAACCTGTTCTCCATCGTCTCACCGGATTGTCGTCGTTCCCAATTTTGCTTGCGGATGGGGTTCTGGTTGACGTTTCGACCGCCGACCGGGTCCAGGAACTCAGCGAGTCGGGAACGCTCAAGAAGTTGGTCAGCGAAGCTGGCGCAATCATCGACGGTGGCAAGCGCAAGAAGGGCAGGCGGTAGACCCGGTATGGCACCCGGACTATATTCTACCGACATATGGACTGCGAGGCTGGGCAGAGTCGGTCGCACGCATATCCCACCCTCTTATTGACTCTCATGAAACGAGACGGGCTAATTATTTGTGACTGTACCATTCTGTTCCTGGATAATGCTTTGCCTCGCTGTCCTGTGGTTCAATAACTGATATCACACCGTAGATAAATACCTTGTTATTTTATTACTCCTTGACTTCCATAGCACATACATCCTCCACCCAGTTGCGGTGTTTAGTAGAGCCACAGACATTAAATATTAATGACTTGCTAGATAAGAACGTAGACTTCGTTTCCCCCTCGCCCTCGCATTCGATGTTGACATGAGAGGTGGCGCCGTGCGCCATAGTGGAGGGTAAGACCGATCACTGTTCTTCTGAAACAACGCTCAAGATTAATGCTGATGCGAAGTCCCTAGCGGATTTTGGGCGGGTAGCCGTAACCATTGCTGGCATGCCTCCGGGGCGAATCACCCGATTATGAGGGCCTGTCGGGCATGGACTTCAGGCCAAGCTAAAACGAGACTGGTCAGCTACCCCTTCATCTCTCTACGAGGAATGAATTCAAAACATACGTCTAAAGCGCGTTGTAAATCCGCGGGTTCGTCATCACTCAGATATTCAATTATTCACTCTTCACTCAGCATCACCAGGGACAAGGTTCCAGGGGAGGGCATCATGATCGGACTGGACCCCTCCCCTGATTGTAAGACAACAGGTTTCTTCTTCGTCGACAGGGCCCGGGCTGCGGGAAAACTTTTACCATTGTACAGTTCAGTGGTCGGGATCGACGGTCCAAGTGCCTACATCGGCAGCCGGCACACGTTGCATGATCAGGAGGTACGCCAATATGTACCGGTTAGTTCTAGCCAACATCGCGTACGTGAGATGATGTCGATGAGATGTTGTAGATTCTGCTCACGAAACTCGCGAAGAATGTGTTTTTTTTTCTGGGGTTCTGCGCGTTCTGAGCGCGGGGACAAAGTGGTAGCCACTTTACGACACCAGCAAAGTGTTTGAGTCGGTTTTTTGTCCCCAACCACCCACGCTCTCGGCGTCGGCCGCCAGGTACCGCTGAAAATTCTTTCCCCAGGCGCCACGTTGCGACCCCAGCATCACTGCTGGACTTTTCCCACCTCTCAAGATCTCACCCCGCAAACATCAGCACAACCACACGCGCTAGGTTATCATATATCAAGCTCCAAGCTCCACTCAACGGGGAACCGACACTGCATCTCTTTTGCACCCGAGCTTCACCAGCAAAACGTCCCACCTCCTACGGAGGGCCCACTGGCGCTGGTGCCGAAATTCAATAGAATTTGGCCCGAGTGGTCGGGTGATGCTCCGTAGGGGGTGGGACGCATTGCTGATGTTCACCTGAACGAACGGGACGTGAATGGGTGTAACCCTAAGCCTTGGTATCGGGACAACAGAATTCTGAGACCGCGATCTGGTGCCTGTTGCCTGAGCTCGAGGCCCCGAGAGTTTGAATGCTTGCCGACACCAATTGAGATCCCCCCCTTATTAACCACGGTAGGGCTGCATCCCGTCACCCGGTTTTTGCCCCCCGCCTCCACCCCACGCGCCATTGATACCACCCCGGCCTCCTCATACATGTCGCTCCTTGCGTCCTTCACATTCTGCTTTGGCAACAAAAACACTCTCTCATTCCATTCAGATGGACCGCTCCCCTTCTGCATCAAACAGCTCACAACGTCTATCCCACAGATCCCAGCGGATGTCGACCTCTCTGGCCAGACAGTCCTCATCACCGGTGCCAACTCCGGGATAGGTTTCCAATCCGCCAGATTCTACGCGAAACATAAGGCGAGGCTGATTTTTGGGGTGCGGAACGTGGAGAAGGGTGAAACTGCTGCTCAAAAGATTCGGGATGAATTTGAGTCTGCTGAGATCAAGGTGATGAAAGTGGATATGGAAAGTTTTGAAGCAATCAAGGCCTTTGTGGAGGAACTTGAGCAGACGGAGTCCCGAGTGGACATTGCCGTTCTGAATGCTGGGATTTACCAGTATCATCCTTCCACATCTCCCACTGGATACGATGCGCATCTCCAGGTCCGTATTCTGAGCCAAAAGTTCCCACAAAAATGGCAGGTCACTGACTAGGTTCCCTTTCGATCAGACCAACACACTTGGAACCGTGTTCCTCGCCCTCCTCCTCATCCCCACTCTCCGCAAGACCCAAAGCGTGAGGGGGAAACCTGCCCGACTGCTATTCATCTCCTCCGAAGTCCACGCATTCTCCAATTTCACCAAGAGGTCACTTCCAAACGCTTATCGCACACTGACGGAAGAACTCCCAAAGTCCGCGAATGGTCAGCCATACCACACGTCCAAACTTCTGACGCTCCTCCTTGCCAAGGAGCTGGCTGAGAAGGTCGACTCGTTAGAGGTGATCGTTGGCCTCGCCACGCCTGGATACGCAGAATCGGAGTTGCTGAGCGACTTTCGAAATCCCGTCACGAGGGTGGTTGAAGCCGTCTTCTGCAGGTCGGTGGAGGACGGTGGGAGGCTTTGCACGCTCGCAGCTACTACCTCCACGGACGAACAATTCCACAAGGGATATAACTCCCATGCCAAGTGGGGGCAGTAAGTCTATTTCTAATTCACCTCCGTGTGTTGCCGATTCGGTGCTGATGCAAACGGTCGACACAGGACCTCCTCGTACAGTCGGAGCGCCGCAGGTCGAGAATTCGCAAAGGATCTGTGGGAGCAAACCATGACCATCTACGAAGAACAAGCTCCAGGCGCAATAAACCTCCCTACCCTCCTGGGAACTTCCTACAAATCAACGTAAACCGTCCACCAATAACTTCACATCTTCTATCCGCCCATCTACACCACCACGGTTCGCACGCATGGATTATAGTCTCCGACCCACCTCGGACCACAACGTTGCTCATGGCATCAAATATGTCGATATCCCTATTCTTGTTGTGGTTTTGTCTGCTTTTACTATGCATTCGCTCGCTTATCCCGCTACCCTTGTCTGTACATTATGGAGCTCATTTGCAATAAAGCGTACCTTCCTGTCGCTCCAACACGGTCAAGGACGTTGCCCAGAAATTACAAGTTTATGAGGAGTAGGCACAGGAGGAGAATAACAATTGCACGCGGAAATTTAGTCCCTCTTCGACCCTCCACCAACGCCTCCCGTCAGGGTGCTAGGTAGGGCAGTCTCGCCGACCTTGTACAAAAGCCCAATTGAACCGATGACGACGATGAGCAACCCAACGGTGGTCCCAGCGAGCAAAACGAACGGTCTGCGAACGGTCGGATTCACCGCGATTAGCCCGGGCCAGAGCTACTTCAAGCCAGAAGATGTCTTACCCGCTAACGTCCTTGCGCTCACAAGCTTCTCCGGCCCAATTTTGAGTCCGGCCCCTCGCGTCTTTAGTCGCAGCGCAGGCACAAGTGAAGCACGACCTTCCGGCCTTTGAAACCTCGACGCATTGTCCGTGTCCGGAACACGAAGAAGTGGCGTACCCGCAAATCTCTTGGCTATCGTGGCAAGTAGAAATAGACGAGATTGGCTGGTGCGGGCGCGGCGAAGGGATGGGGGACTGCTGGGGGTCCCTCTTTACATGGGAGTCCGGGGCGTGGGTGAGCAGGGCGAGGTTAACTGTCCTTTTCTCGATGGCGCTCTGGATAACAGCTCGTAAAGAGTCTGCAGCTACGCGGTATTGTTCGCTACCGCTACCGAACGCCCGTTGGATCTCTCCTAGACCCTTAAGCTCGAACGCTCCAAACCGACTGGAAGTCGAATCCGATTCGACAAAATCCAACAAAGTGGAGATTTCGGACATGAACGTCCCGGTGGAGACCGAAGGGACAGAGAAAAGGTCGAGTAATCGAGGGACTCCGTGTGCGGGGTATGATGCCTCGGAGAAGATTTGGGAGTAGGAAAAGGGTGCGCGATGGAGGAAAGTTGAGACCAACGAGTCGAGTGAAATTACTGAGGAGGTCGAAGGGATCTCGAAAGTGGGATTCAACTTCTTCGGAATGACGTCTGTTCGAAAGCATACATCCGGATATGTTAGATCGGCAAGCACCAGCATGAAGATATTCGAGAGACGCGAAAACGTGCCATAGACATAAGATTCATCGATGCTCAATAACAGTCCATCTTTCGGGCCTTGTCCAACGAACTCCTGGTGTGACGGACCATCCCAGATGGGGCTGTCTTCGTCAAGGGTTTCGAAACTCTCCAAGTCGAGGTGACGCGAGAGCGCAAAGCTCGCTTGCTTCGGAGATAGCTTGGAAGGTAGGGAAGGTGGAGGGGAGAGATACACGCGGACAGCTTGGGTGAGTCCAACGGGTAAAAGGAGACAGACGAGTAGACCCTTCATCGTCGTCGCAGTCGTTGTGGAGTGGTGCTCAGTTCAGGCGGTGTCAAATATGGCAGGTGCACAAACAGCGACAAACATTGATTCCGTTGACAAATGGTTCAGTGTAGGGTATTGAAGATACGTATGCAGAATGAAGATGAGACGCGACACAAAGCTACAAGGGTAACTGATAGAAGGGAGGTACACGGGGATAGCCACTGAAAGCATCAGGGAAAGTTAGCGACAGAGGTATTATCCCTTTATTGACCATATCGTCCAAGGTTTTTCATGCTCTTGCCAACAGCCCTCGCCTCCTTTTGTTTCAACTTGGCGCGACGGGCACTGAAAGAAGTTGAGAGTCGGTAATAGATTCTCTCGCAGCGACTGTAATCGAAAACACGCTCACTCTTCAATCGCCTCGTTCTCGACGGTACGGATGTGTTCCCTCGCTTCACGGACGGCATTGCGGGCCTGCCTGAGGGCATCACTGGCCAAGCGTTCCGCGTGCCCTGCGTCCGCGACCTTTTGCTTGGCAGAGAGAATAGAAGACTCCTCCCTACCCGACCTTCCGAGAGAGCGATCGGAGAGGTCGTCGGAAGAGCGACGACGAGAGAAGAAACCTCCAGAAGAGGAGTTGGTGAGAGAGGAACGCGTGCTTCCGTTCGTGTGGGGGTCGTTGCGGTGGGTGAGGGAGTCGTCTGCAGCACGACGAGAGCCAAAGAGACCCGAGGAGTTAGTGGGAGAGTAACCGTTCGTGTGGGGGTCGTTGCGGTGGGTGAGGGAGTCGTCTACAGAACGACGAGAGCCAAAGAGACCGGTCCTCCTCTTTGTAGGAGGGGAGGGTGGAAGAGGTTCTGGTTCGCGGTTGGGTTGGTTATCCCAGGAATTACGGAAAAGAGGCATGATAAGTTGAGGGATTGCAAGGGAAAATACAAGGCGGTTTTGAGTTGCATCATTGACACCCCATTGCGCAAGATTTTATAGCCAAAGCAACACACGGACGTCAGTGGAACAGAGTGGATCCTCGTCAAGTCGGTTCGTGGAGGGTGTGATTCTTTGCTCCTCCTTCATTGCTCCAATCGTGGCCAGCCGAGGTACGATATGAAACTGCACGAGCGTGTTCAAGCCGGCTGAGCCACCGACGTCAACTCCTGCATTGGGTCGCGGGAGTCACCGTCGGAGTCTGAAAGCGGGCACGTGGGCGACCGAATGGGGGGTTTGCTATATAAGCAATCTCACCCCCAACTTCCACCCTCCCCCTGCAGGTCGACCGGCGCAGTTTCCGTCATGTCGAATAAGATTGTGGTGAGCTACAATACATACCCATGTCACGTAGGGGACGGTCTGGTGACGCGAATGCTTCCCTTGAGCCCACCATTTATCGCGCCATTATCGACGATGTCGTCGCCGCCATGAAGCCAGAGTTCGACGAGTACGGCGTCAGTGAAGAGGTCCTCGCCGCTCTACAACACGTAAGTACAGCTCTTAGGACCACTCAACCACTCTTTTCGGGTATGAACGCCCTTGATCGTTGTCCAGAAATGGGAGACCAAGGTCGTCGCGTCCCACGTCGCAGACTTTGAAGCTGCAAGCGCCGCCCAGCAACATGCCCCACCGCGGAATTATCCTCCCCCGCAGCAGATGGTTGCTCATCATTATCAGCACCCGTACACTCCGCTGCCAGGACCCGGTCAGACAGCTGTGAAGACTGAGCCACTGGATGGTCGCTATCTCTTGAACGCACCACAAGGAATGGCGTATCCTTTGCCATCATTGCCCGGCCCACATATTCCTGGACGCCCTCCTGCCACACAGCCGCCCGTATTGACGTACCCACCGCAGGCACCACCTCAAGTTCGTTGATTGTGTTTGAAAGATGGGTGGATCGCTGAATAAGCTTTGGTTGCAGGATACAAAAATTCCTCAAGTCGATGGTCCTTCGTCTTCGGGATCAGACTCTCCTTCACCCCCCACCTTTGCCCCTCGTTCCCAACACCCTTCTCTCCCACAGCCACCGCCGCCCACTTCCGCGCCCGTGGATAATGAGGCTATAAATAGTGATCTGGACGATTCAGACTCTGAAGAAGAGGAAGACGCACAGGAAGATGGCCCTGGTGATGGCGATATTGTCTTCTGCACGTATGACAAGGTATTGTATTATCTCATCATCCTCCGTTCAAACCTGAGATGTGTTTCAGGTCGCCCGTGTAAAGAACAAGTGGAAGTGTATTCTGAAGGATGGAATGATTCACGTGAACGGAAAGGATTATCTATTTGCCAAATGCACAGGGTGCGTACGGTGCCTCATGTTCGTGCTCGCATCTGATCACCCCGTGAAACAGAGAGTTTGAGTGGTGAAAGATGTGCAGGCATGTTTTGGACGATACTGTTCTCTTTCGTCTCGTATGCCACTCCCCTCTCAAATATCATGCCATGGGCTTGGGAAATCAGCACCGCCACAACTTTTCATTTTTCGTGTATTTTGAACTGCGAGCAATCATCATAGATTTTTCCTATCAGTGACTCGCTGGCTGTGTTTTGGCCTCGTGATCTGAGGACGGGCCGTACGGGTGAAAAGACTTGCACCCACACCCGGGCGGGACGGATCTGATGCCTGCTTCAAGCCCAAGCCCGAGGCCACACTCATCCTCCGATGAAAGCGGAGCTCGATTGCGGGCATCTTCCCATCGGTGACTCACAGAGACGGTGAAGATGAAGCGGTCTCTGTGGGGTCAGTGAAGAAGACGGAAGATCCACGGAAACAGAAACCAATTAATACCCCACTTTGATTCGAGGATGGCTGACCTTCCGCTGGCAGACGAGGCCGGTGGGACGTCCGACGTTGTTCAGACCCCGGAGACCGGTGGACGCACAAGGCAGATGAATTAATGGAATGAAGGTTGGAAGCCTGCAGTGCCATCTTCGTAAAACTGATACATAACGGCCACGAGCTTTCACCGGCCGCCCACGGGACATCGCCACGATGACACTGCAAACGTGCCGAATCTTCCTTGAGAATGAAGAAGCTCATGAATCCGACTTGCTTCGTAGCTCAATCGTTTCGATTGGCCACGCGGGTCTGTGGGCTCAGGGCAATGGGATACTGATTCAGACCCACAGCGGCATCACGCTATTCATCCGCAGGGTCTTGCATTCCAGGAACGGAATTTCACCATGTGATGCAAAGCGTGGGCGCGATGTGGTACCGGCCAGCGATAGGCTCCCCGACCCCCGAGAGGGTTCCCAAGGAGATCGGGGAGCGGTGCAAGAAAATTAACAGGATCAAAGGCAAAGGGGAATCTCCACTGGATCAAGCGAACAAGGGATTGCGTCCGCGTGGGTCATCTCAGCAAAAGTGATCTCCCGCCCCAAACCAGGCCAGTGGTGAATGGAATGAAAGCCAAACTTCGCCTGGGATCCCATTGAGATTACTGAAAAGAGTGGAAAGGGGACCTTTCTGGTGTTGGACGATCTGGATTCTTTCCGAATGAAGTGTGGAAAACTGGCGCGAGTTTCAGTAGCATTTTGGTGAAAAACACTGTGCATTGAACCGCTCTCGAGCAGTGCAGATCCATAGTCAGGAAGAACTGACGCTGCACAGGAAGCCTCCGCGCGGGGTCATCAGGATCAACTCACGGTTCCCTTCCGGTTGCAACGTTGAGCATTTCGATGTCGAACGCTTTTGGAGATTGTTCGTCGTGATCTCGGCCGGGGTTTGTGGAAGCATGTGGAAGCACAGCGTGTGTGGCATCATGCATCCTGTCTCGCATCATATCTCATTTACAGCTACCGCCTGTATTTGCAACCGTCCATATATAAAAGCGTCTCGGGATAACTTTCTCCTCTTCCACACCTCATACTCAGCGCTCGTTGCCGTACGATGCAAGGACCGACGTTGACCGACATTCGCGTTAGGAGCACCCGTGACAGCCAGATCATCTTCGAGGCCGTCGCCCGGAGAGTCTTGCCTCTGATCACCAAACGGCTGACGAGTGTCGAAAGACGGGAGTTTATCCGACCGGGTTCCGTGTTCGTTTGGGAAGAACGAGGGCCGGAATCGGGATCGAGCGGAGTAAGTCGATGGGGACTGCCATTGGTTCCCGACACCCCGTATATTCTGACGTTCATGTGAAACATTTGCCATCCAGGCTGGGATTGAACGTTGGACAGACGGTGAATGTTTGCGCGGCGACATTATCTTGACGCATGAAATCTCACGTACAGTGAAATCCAATAGGCAAGCAATGGGGACCATCCCGAGTTCGAGACGTAAGCTTCAGTGTATTCCTTTCATCTACATTTACTCACCTGCGATGTTTTAGGAATTCCTCATCTATAACGAACGCGTGTCGGGTGACGACATGGGAAGGCGAGCTGATTCCTATCAGAGTTTTTCCGCCGCAATTGCTTACTACCGAAACCGCGCAGCACGCAAGATCAGTTGATCAAACAAACGTATTCAGTGTGGACGCCAACATCACGGGAAACAAGAAAATGGCACCTGGGTGAGGGGTTTTTTTCGGATCTTCTTCCTTGCTGGGCAACTCGGATTCTTATCGTCGCCTCCAACGATTCCCAGTGGCGTACTTTACCAGTCGTTCTCTCGGATGGCTGGGGACAATTGACCACGTTCCCAACCTCGCCCGGTTGAAGGGATCACCGAGTTGGTCGTTCAGACCGGCGCGGACGACAAAGGGCAGGAACTACGGGGAAGACACCCTGCACGTGCACATCATCATGCAAGCCGCCTCGCACGACAATCAACCCCATCACAAGCATCATGACAGTGCGGACTCGTTGCCGTCACCAGCGGACTCGAGTTCGTCAGGGGACGAACGGTTGCCGAAGATCGGATACGCGGTCCCGCCAGCACCTTGGAGGCGACCGGCGCGAGACGAGCGCCTAGGGGTTGAGCTCACCGAGCCTCGACAGACGACGAGGACACTGGTGCCGTTGATGTATCTGCAGAGAATATCAGCCCCTCCTCGGCAGCCGCTGGATGATTTCGCGATACGGGCGTTTGATTCGTATGGGGTGTAGGGTGATTAACGCTGGTGGTGTATATTTGTAAGTGGGTGACCGCTGGCTGTAAGAGTTTTATATGGGTAAATATATAAAACATACAGACGGACGTTTCCCTCGAGTCGGGTGAGGGGGACAGGGTTTGATGGTGGATAGAGTTTTGCGTGTGGGTGATTCCCGAGACCAGTTTTAGTTTAATTTTGGCTTGCTGCCAGGGAGAATATCTCGGGAGGAGGGCCGAGTTACGTTACAGTTGGCCAATGACGGCCCTCCAGTTGGCGGTCACACACACCGCCCTTATATCGTCCGACTCCCAATACCAAGAGCTAGGCGGAGTCTAGTGATAGCTTTTCTACGATCGCAAGGTTTAAAGTGCTCGGATATTATTTATGCAGCCTTATTTTTTTCTCCTTCCCCTCCTCCGTCTCCCCATCCCCCTCCCATGCCTCAGTCCCCCACCTGCTCTGGCATTAAGATCCGTTCCGTCCATGACGCCCAAGTCGTACTTTATGCCTGTCATATTGGCCGTCTCGAGATGATCAAGATGCGTCTTGATTCGGCGGACCGTCATGCGCTCACCTCCGGTAACGTCTATGCATGGGAGGAGAGGAGTCCCCGGTCAGACCCAATGGGCTCCGGTATCGAAAGGTTCACTGAAGGAAAGCGTTGGACCGCTTCCCGACTCCGAGACGTACGCCGCCACCCGCCGATCTCATATCAACCCTAATCGTCTCCGTCCCATCGCAGGACTTTCTCTTCTACTATGAAAAGTACCTCCACCTCAGTGAGCACGACCAGAAGATCGTGTATGTCGATTGATTCCCCATCGGCGTCACGACGCACTCTCATCTCCCTCTTTTTTTTTTTCTTCTTCTTCAGCAGCCCGCCAAGGGATTGGGATCCTTTCGTGAAGCAGACCTACTCTGCATGGGTCAACACGGAGAATGGAAACCGAAAGTGGCACCTGAGTGAGTGTTTCTCACCTTCCCTGGTCCTGCCCCATTGCTTACCGTCGAGAAGCGGCGTACTACACTCAGCGAACGGAGGATCGTCTCGGAACCATTGACGACTTTCCCGCTCTCCGTGACATCGTGGTACCCCCCGGCTATTTTCTCAGCAACGCGGACATCAGGTCCAACAAGCCTGTTGATACAGAGTCGTACAACACTCAGAGGGCGTACAACCCCATGTATCAGGCCCCCAGGCCCCCTCATCAGACCCCTTCCCCGGATTCACACCATCAGGTCCAACTGTCCCCGTATTCGATGACTTCCTCAGTCTCGTAAGTGTTGACGGATGAATTTTCAAGGAAGAGACTGATGGACGTGTCTTCCGGTTGTAGTCATGCTCCAACGTCCCGTTATGATCATCACGGGGAAAGTTTCGCGATCCCTCCCCGTTATGCAGGGGGCGCGAACGACAACCCTTACCCAGCATTCCGTGAAGAAATATCCTCACAGCCCGGTTACGTCTTGAGGCACACCGATAGTTTAAGTAACCTGCCACCCGTCACCTATAATGCGAGTCCACCAGTCATCCCCAAACCACGACCAACCCGCCCTGCTTCCTACCATGACCATTATTCCGCCGGACATAGGGCAATTCCGAGGTCCAATACTGACGAACCACCTCTTTCGCTCGTCCCAATGGACAACCTCATAGCTCACCACCCGTTCCCTCGAGATGTTCAGGACGAACAAGTTCTTCGAGTTTTTCTGCCCCACCTGGAATGATTGACGATGACGCCGATCGAAACAAGCTAGATGTATTTTCTTCCCTTTTTTCTTGCGGTGGGGGGAGCCCGACGCCCGGTATCTGCTTCCAACACCTCGTCGCTCTCCACGATGTGTTGTCATATCTACGAGACGGTCACATCGCTTTGTCCCACCATGTTCATTTTGCCCCTCAAATTAGAGTAAGACAATCTATTACGCGCCGTCTATAATGTCTTTTTAGTTTTCGGAGTGGCCCCTGCACTCGCCCAACTTGCTGTGTCCCGTACCGACCTCCCCGTTGGGATGAGTTTCTTTTTGTATCTGTAAAATACGAGCGTTGAATCATGCAGGTTTGCTGTCCGGGACGCCCGATCAGGTACCATGGCGGCCATTGAGTCTCACACACAGCCATGGGCTGGAACCCCGACCGGCATACAGCCGCACAGGCCTCAGCCCTGATCGGGAACCCAGCTTCAAACCCTTCGCCTACCCCGGTGTGGTCGTCCTCTAAAAGCAAGCCGGGCTGCGCGGTCAACTTGTCTTTCCCCCCATCCCATGTACCCCCTCGCCCAGACACTCGTTCTGACCCTCACCACTCTCGCCATCGGCGGCGCTGAGGGTCGCAAGTTCCAGAAGCGCGCAGATGTTGTCGACACCAGCGACGCCCAGGACGCGCATAATATCCTCATCACCAATGACAAACAGACCCTGTTCTACACTCCGATGCAGTTTGGATCTGGAGATGCGGTGGTGGATATCTACGGATTGGTCAGCACGACCAGGTGAGCACACCGCCCGTCGTGCAATCGCCTTGCACGATTGTGCTCAGACACTCAACCCGTTTTCAGGGGTGACATTATCCTGCCTGGTGTTTATGAGAAAGACACAAACAAGTATAAATTTGTCGACCTAAAGAAATCGGTGGTAGAGGGTGAGTGGGCATCTTGAATGAAAAGCACCTCCCCGTGCTCATTGGATCTAGGTCCTATCTATTCTGGTCCCGTGTCGGCTGCTGGTTGGACTGTGCCTGACCAAGATATTAGTGAGTGGTACTGTGATACACGTACCTCGGACTGTGAGCTGAGTGCGAGTCTTTGATAGTTTATTACAAGAACCATGGTGCCCCTCTGCCAATCCAGATGGATGGAGAATATGCATACGCTGGATTCGGAATCTGGCCGAACACCTCTACGATCGCTCAGGCATTTGGCGACTGGTCAGCCGATAGCCTCGTTGCCCGAATCCTTGCTGAGCCAGATACTGGGCTCTACTGGACCTTGCTCATCAACCCTGATGAGGATGACCGAGGAACCGACAAGTCGTTTGGCGGTGTTCTCACTATCGGCGAGATCGTGAACGTGTCTCAGATTTTCAACGTCGCTCAGGAAGACCTCAAGAAGTACAACTTCCCCGACCTCAAGCTCGTCACCGAGTATCCATGGTTAAACCACAGTGCCTCGTATAACGGGATCTCCTACTATGCTATCATTGATGCCATATCATGTGGGAATGGGTCCACTACCCTCAAGTCCACTGTCCCTGGTACTCCCGAGGGCAAAATCTCCGCCTACATCGACTCTACCTATTCTTGGATCCAGGTCCCATACTCCGTCACCGAGCAGTTGTACAAGAACCTCCAGGGTGCTGCTTATGATAAAGATACCCGCTTGTGGCACTTCAAGTGCACCGAGTTGAATATCAACATCACGATTGCCGGATACGACTATCCTCTCAGCCCCTTGACCGCTGTCCAGCACGTCGACGGACTTGACTGTGTCGGTACCGTAAGTCGCATTACCATGACCCCTTCGATACTTTTGCTTATACTTTTTCTGGCAGTTCCAAGCCGGGCCAGAGAACGTTGGAGGCGATGTCGTCCTTGGCGTACCCTTCTGTAAGACTTCGTTGCCTTTGGTTTTTCTTTTTTGAATGCTAACAACCGTTGCAGTGAAGAACGTTTACGCTCGCTTCTCCTACGGATCCAGGCGTGATGGTGAAGTTTATGACCCATACGTCCAGTTAATGCCTATCACCGACATCGAAGATGCTCACCATGATTGGGAAGCTTGGGGCGACAAGTGGGCCTCTGGTTCTCTTGGGGGTCAGCATTCACCAACCCCCTCTTCTCTCTCTACTCGCCCATCCCATTCCTCCTCTCTTTCTACTCTCCCATCTCATTCCTCTTCTCTTTCTGTTTCCCCATCTCATTCCTCTTCTCCTTCTACCTCCCCATCTCATCCCCCTTCTCCTTCTACTTCCCTATCTCATTCCTCTTCTCTTTCTACTCCTCCATCTCATTCCTCCTCCGCCTCGGAACCTTTGGCTACCGGTGGAGGCAACAAAGTTACCGGTGGCATCGAGGATGATGGCACAGAAGAAAAGTCTGCCTCAGTGCGTTCATTTCTCTCCCCTTCTTTAACCTGCGCTGATCCGACGCATCTTTTAGGCCAAACCCAACTTGCCTGTCATCATCGCTGGGTCGGTCCTCGGTGGCCTTGCTCTCATCGGCGGTATTATCTTCGTCGTGATGAGGGTGAGAAATGGTCGTGATGGCAAGGGTGCTTATCGTGGCCTCGAAAAGCCAGATGATGGGGCCGGTCCCGTCAAGGTTCCACTGTATGACGCTGAGGGTGGCAGCGGCCTTTACGGCGAAGGAGGACAGGGCCGCTACACCGACCCTTACAAGGATTGATTCACTCGGTCACTTTTGTAGAACTACTCGCTTTTTTTAGTTTCCACGCGTATCATAATATAGTTTACCTCCCCAGAACCCCGTGCTAGATATCGATTTGAACCCGACCGGAGAGATCGGTGCGAGCGTTTGAACGGGATGCGTGTCTTGTTTTTGACTCGATCGTGATTCGGAGGGAACGATAAGTGTTGGTCATATGATCATCTCCGTCCTCCCCAGACCCTATCCTGCATTTCATCTGAGACGGATCGGTATCGTCCTTCGCTGGAACCCAAGCCTTGTCGCATCGAGACCCACGTTCTGGCCATCGAGGAACGCATCGCACATGGCCACCTCTACTTCAGCACAGCAGCCCGCTTGGTCGCCACCGCGCGCTTCGACTGATGAGTCCACGCTGAGGGTATACAACTCACTAACGCGAACCAAGGTAAGCCCGCATAGCGACTGAGAAGGATCGTGTTTTCGAGGCGTGGATGGATGATGACGTGTCGTCGCCTGCAGACAGAATTCATCCCCCGCAACGGGCGGCATGTCAAGTGGTACAACTGTGGGCCAACAGTTTATGATGCGTCGCATATGGGTCATGCCAGGTGACTCACTCGACTCCACCCCCCCCTCCTAAACACCCCAGAATTTTTGACCTAACCGTTACCAGGAATTATGTGACCCAGGACATCCTTCGACGTATTGTGTCCGACTACTTTGGTTATGATGTTCACTTTGTCATGAACATCACGGATATCGATGACAAGGTTCTTAGCTCCCTTCTTCACCCCCTTCCGTAATGATGGTGAAGACCCTGAAATCTAATCACCTCTCTCGTCCGTTCACTTTCACAGATCATCATACGGGCCAGGCAAGGCCATCTGGTCCAGGAGTTCCGAACCAGGAATTCGGCACTGACGCCTCGGCTAGTGGACGAAGTCCACTCGGCGTGGAAGGATTACATACGATCGGACGTGAATAAGGGACTTGTAGAGAACGAAAAGATCGTCGCGGGCAATGAGGAAGACGCCTGGAAGACGCTATCCCAGAAGATACAGGACGTCTCTTGGAAACAAGAGTGCCTTAAACGATACGAAAAGTTCGATATGGCGTTTTCGGCAGCGGTAGATAAAAAAAATTCGTTTCATTGATTTACGCAATGACCCTCTAACTCAAATTCTAACATTCAGCGGAAAACTATCACGGCAATCGAGGAAGCTCGTGGAGTCCTGGAGTCTGGGAACGCCACGAACCCTGACGCGGCGTATCGGCTTATCGATGAGTCGGGTGGAGTTATTGCAGGATACTTGGACCGACAGGCGAGTAGAACGGTTCTTGATCAGTCACCGATTTCTCCGAAGCACCTACCATGATTAACTTTCCTTTCTCTCTCTCTCTCTCTCTTCCTGCCCCTTAGTATAAAGACACGGTGACGGATCCATCGATTTCAAGGTCACTTGCGTCATACTGGGAGAATGAATTCTTCAAGGATATGAAGAGGCTCAGGGTTCGGGAACCCGATACGATTACTCGGGTTACGGAGTACGTTCCGGACATCGTGACCTTTGTCGAGAAGGTGATCCAAAACGGATACGCCTACGTCGTCGATGGAAGCGTCTACTTCGACACAAACGCTTTCGACGGCAGAGACGGCCACTTCTACGCCAAATTGGAACCGTGGAGCAAAGGCAATAAGGAAAAGATGGAGGAAGGCGAAGGTTAGTGCGCAGCCGTTTTCCATTAAATTAAAATGGAAGAACTCGCCTGGCAGAAGAACGCGAGTGCCGTGCTCGGCCCTGTTTCGACCTTGATCGCTGATGATGATTCATCGTTTTTTTTATATGTTGTTACCCTCGCGTTTAGGCGCCCTATCGATCGCCTCTGGCCGTCGCTCTGGTTCGGACTTTGCGATCTGGAAAGCTTCCAAATCCGGTGAGCCTTCGTGGCCTTCCCCGTGGGGGCCTGGACGACCAGGGTGGCACATAGAGTGCTCAGTCATGGCGACGGCGATATTGGGCGACGGCATGGATATCCACTCAGGCGGTATCGATCTCGCCTTCCCTCACCACGATAATGAATTAGCACAATCAGAGGTACGTTCTGAGAACCATTTGCGCGTTCCAGCAGTTCCCGTGTGACCCAACACTTCCTCCCTCGTTAGGCGTACCACGACTGCCATTCATGGGTGAACTACTTCCTGCACACAGGTCACCTGCACATCGAAGGTTTGAAGATGAGCAAGTCGCTAAAGAACTTTATCACGATTGACGTAAGGAACATGTGTTTTTTCGTCATATTTTTGGTTGCGGGGGGGTTGACGCCGCTTTGGCAGGAAATCCTGGGAAGGTTTACGGCCAGACAATTGCGTTTAGCGTTCCTAACACAGCTGTGGAACGCTAAAATCGACTTCTCTGAATCATTGATGGCAGGGGAGGTTAAGAACATTGAAGCGACGCTGAACGTAAGCTATTTTCGTATTATTGGCGAGGAGGCGACGCCTCGTACTCGATCGGATCTAATGTGAAGGCAGAACTTCTTCGCTGTCGTCAGAGCCCTCATCGGCCAGAGGGAGTCGGAAATAATTGCCTTCACAGGAAAGCACGGCTACGATGGACCCGAACAGAAGCTTTCTGACAGGTGAGTAAGCGTGAACTATCCCTTTCGGTCATCCAACCGGGAACTGGACCGCTCACACATGTGTACATAGCCTGGAGAAGGCGCAGGCGGACTTCCGAGCGGCGCTCTGTGACTCATTCAACACACCTGTCGCTCTTGACATTCTACGGGATCTTGTTTCAAAGGCCAACGTGTACATCAGCTCTAGCGGGAAGGCGCTAAACGTCGGCGTGATCACGCGGGTTGCCAGGTGGGTGAGCGACATGCTACGAATGTTCGGGCTGGGCGAAGGACCCCGGCTGGAGGGCGAGATCGGCTGGGGCCAAGATCGGTCGAGCTCATTGGACAACGTTGCTGTGAGTCAAAAGAGCACTCGATTTAAATTTACGTCACCCCCCCTGGACTAAAGACCCGATGAATAGAGCGAAAGCGCATTGATGCCCTGCTTGCGCGCTTTGTCCTCGTTTAGGGACGGCGTGCGAAAGATCGCGATTGGGAAAGGTGAAACGGCCTTGGGGGATATCCTTGCGCTCTGTGACAAGCTGAGAGACGAGGATCTGGTACCGCTAGGCGTTGCCTTGGACGATCAGGAAGGTAAGGGGGGTGTGAAGGGCTCTGTTGCCTCACTCGATCCTCACTGACAGCATTTCTGATCAACAATTGCTGTGACAGATGGGAAGGCTCTAGTGAAGCTCGTGGACCCAGTGGAATTGATCCGAGCCCGAGAAGAAAAGCATGCGCAAATGGCGGCCAAGGCCGCCAAAAAGGCGGCGGCGGTCGAAGCAGAGAAACAGAAGAGGCTAGAGAAGATCCTAAAGGGCAAGCTTTATCCCGGTGAAATGTTTAAGCCCCCGAATGTTCCAGACGGCGCTTACGGGAGCTGGAACGAGGATGGGCTGCCACTGACAGACGGCGCGGGCAAAGAGTTGAGTAAGAATCAGGTAAAGAAGACGGTGAAGGAGTGGACCTTGCAGCAAAAGCTACACGAGGAGTACTTGGAATGGGAACGGCGGAAAGTGGAATGACCGTGTAGGATGCTTGGCCAACGAGGATGTTTTTTTTTTTTCACCAGCAGTAGATGATATGAACTTGTGATTATTCGCACCGTGCATGGCGGGGTTCTGATACACCCGGGTGGGTGTTTAAAACGTTCACATGAATGACGAATCGCAACGAAGCCAGAGTCCATGAAACGCCTGTAATGGGGAAGGGAAGCCCCATCGTGCGCCGGGCCTCCCGTTCGGCGAATGTGTACTCTACCAATCACAGGAGCTTGTGATCAAACTTGCAATCCTCTCGAGACCCAGCCGATCTTCTTCTTGAAAACCAGAAAGGGCAAGACAGTCTAGATCCAGGACGCCGACCACAGTCGGACCGTCTGGGGTATCAGAGGCCTGAACACCGGTAACGTTAGTGCTTCCGTGCTCGCCGGACCGAAGACGCAAGGGAAAAAAAGGTCTCGGGTCTCCTGCAGGAACCCTGGCCGTTCGAAGAATGATAAATGCGTTGTTGGACTAACCTGATTAGCAGTTTGAGGGCTGTCCAGGATCAAAGGGACGACCAATTCGCTTTTGGTCTGGCCATCACATGCAATGTGGCCTGGGTATGCCTCTACGTCGGGAACAAGTTTGGAGGATTGTCGGAGGAATGCGTCAGCGCAGACACCGCGTGCATTGGTGGGAGAAAGGTTGATGAATTGACAGGCGGGTTTGCCGCAGAATGGGCCAAGGAGGAGGGTGGTGTCTGGATGGAACGGGGCGTGATCCGTAGGAGGATGGTTACGATGATGGGGGAGGTATGACGAATGAATGTAGAAGCCTTTACGAACGGGTTTTGGGCACCAGGTCAGGTTTTTCGAGGAACGAATGCTTACCACACCAGTTTACGGCATTATCGTCTGATCCGAAGAGAGGAAAAGCGAGAAGCGAGTTGTATATCAGAGACGCGGCGTTGGCAAGGTTCGAGACCTAAATATATTGGGAATGCCCACCCCCAAACCAGCCAAGAGAGTGGCAGGGCAGTGGCACAGGTTAAAGAACGTCAGACCGCGGCTGATGCCTGGTGCAGAAATGAGGAATTGGCGGACCCAGACGCGGTGGTGAGCTAGCAGATGAACGAGCTGTTCGTGAACGTGGTCCCAGAATTGCTGTCTGGTGGTGACACCCTCCGGGACGAGCGCAGCATCAGCGTGCGGCATCAGCTCAAAGGGGAGAAAAGTAACGATGTAAGATCTCCCGAGTCCCAAATCGGGAATGATCTAACGGTCCTCGTTGTTAACCTGCCATCACCTGCCTTTCAAACGACAAGATATCCCCCCCGGTGAAAATGGCTCCTTACCTCGATACAGTCAAGGTCGGTGCGCACGTCTTCCGATAGGATCGCTGGCTGTTTCACCCGGCGGCCCCCCCCCCCCCGTTGTCGTGGCCTGTGGAGCTGTCATATTGATTCCCAAGCACAGTCTTTCGCAGATGTTCCAATCACCGACGCCGGCGTCGACACTTTAGCATTCCTCGAAGCATCCGGGGGTCTCTTGGGGTTGTTTGGTGCGCCGATATTGCGATGTCTTGCCGTAAACCCGTCCATTGACTCTTTTCTTTATTTACAATTATTGCCGTTGGGGGAATACACCGGACGCGTAGATCTGTTGGGTTCTGCCGCTTTCGCGCCCGTCCAGACCGACATCAAGGGCAATATCGTCGTGAGTTGGCAGGATCACCTCCCCTGATGCCACACACCCGTCCACTCACCCGTGACCTTCCCCATCTGACGGAACTCAGAAAGTCCGCGCCAGATACGATGCCGCCCCCGCTCTCTCTGGCACCCTCGAACAGCTGGTCGAGAACGAAAAGGGCGAGAAGAAGCGAACGGCTACTGAGGGATTGATGTGGCTCCTTCGTGGTCTCTCGTTTACTTGCAAGGCTTTGCAGAACAGCCAGTCCAACAAGGCGCAGGAACTCTCTGCCTCGTTCACTTCATCCTACGAAGCGACGCTCAAGAAGTTCCACGGAATCCTCATTCGTCCGATTTTCACAGTAAGCTACATCGCTCCCCCTCGCTTCTTTTTTTCCCCATTGGCAGGGATTTATCCACATCTGTGGATCTGCCGCAACCTTTGTTGTCGTGGTTAAATTCCGGTTGTCGTGTGTTGTTTTTGACGTTGCTGATGCGGTTTTGCTGAATTTGATTTAGCTTGCGATGAAGGCGTGTCCATATCGAGCCGACTTCTATGCCAAGCTCGTGGAGGACAAATCGGGGGGACGTCCGGCGTCAGAGGAGAAGCTGGACGAACAGCTGGACAAATGGTTGGCGGCGTTGGAGGCGATCGTCAAGCGGATGGAAGACTTTTACGCGAAGGGAAAGCACGACAAGGGCTTCTGATGATTTTTGGCTCGAACCTGTGCGGTGGGGGATTGTACCAATTGGCAATTCTGACTGAGCGAATGATGATGAAAGTCGTTTTGATTCCGTTCTTCATGCGGGGGAAATATAATATTAGAATAAGAAGATAAGGTTCAAACGTCGAGTTTTCCACAACCTCTTCTTCTTGGATGTGAGGCTAAAATCATAAATATAATCCCGAACCATCAAACCCCCCTTGCTCCTCCTGCTCCCCCAACCTGTTCCACTGCGCTCTGCCCTCCCCCCTGCCCTCCCCTTCCTCCTCCAACTCCGCCCTTCCCTCCAACGATCCATGCAATTCCCAACGTGCACCGGGATTCGTATTCGCTCTGCCAGAGACGCCAACATCCTCTTCCACGCCGTAGCTCTTGAGCTCTTCCCCCTCATTACCCGCCGTCTGGACGAGGCCGAGAGGCTCCAGGTCAGATCTGGTTGCGTTTACGTCTGGGAGGAACGCAACCCGTCCTACTATGATTTCAACGGTCAGGAAATGAAGCGCTTCACGGAAGGTGCGTCGATCTCCGCCCTCTGGTCTGTAACGAATTCAGTCCCCCGCTCAAGTCAACTCTCCTACCGCTTTCATCAGGAAGGAGTTGGGGCCCATCCAAGGCCAGAGACGTATGCCGCCCGGTTTTGGTGCCCCTTGGCTTGTGTGCTTATTTCCCGTCATCGCACCAGGAGTTCCTGTTCTATTACGAGAAGGAGAACGGCATCAAGTCACAAATGGTGGAACGCATGAAGTCCGGTCCTAGAACGTGTGTTATTGCGTCCACACCCCCCCGCCTGTTCGCTAGTCTTCCACTGACCGAATTCGCACCAGTACTCGGACGCAGCTGGTGAAACAGACGTATTCGGTAAACGTGCACAGTCCAGATTCGCAGAATATCAAGAAGTGGCATTTAAGTGAATACAGCTTTCCCTCGTACTCGGAAAACGGATCGTTTTACTCTAACCCTACTATCAGATGCCTATTACTGTGCTGACGAGGTGGAGGATCTCGCCACGGTCGATGACATCCCGGTTTTGAAAAACCTGCAAGTTCCTCACGACCTTTATACCTGTGCGCGAACGAGCAGAGCTCGCGAGGCTGCCCTTCGTTCGCACAACAATCCTGGGATGCGGGGTATTCACGAACCATCTAGGATGCTACCGCCGTTCCCATACCTTCCTCGGCCCGAAGATCTCGAACAGCGCTCGTCTTCAGGCTCAGACTCATCTGGCCGGGAAAGGTCGTCGAGTCCCGACGCTCCACTTGCTCCGTTGGAATGGCTCGAGAGTTTGCCACGTTTGGGGCGTCACCCGATGGACGACCGGGCGTTGAGGCTGCTTGATAGCGCAGCGATCCAGCAAGATGTGTGAGAACCGCTTGTCTTATCTTTTGCGTCGTGTTTGTAGACTCACTCGTGTTGTCCTTTTTTTTTACACGTAAGTGATCGCGGCCTGGTGCAGCCGGAGGATGCGATCCCACCCATGAGTGCATAGGTTACATCGCGATATCGTTTTCGTTTTCCCGATCCAATTATATAATCCTCGCCTACCCAACCAGACACCCTAGACCTCGACCATCTCCCCCCACCTCGCCCCTACTTTACACCCTGACGGCCCACTCATCTTCATTAGCTAAGGTTGTGCTTCTTTTCCTCCCTGTTTTCGAATATACTCTTGTATTGCGCGGACTTTCTGCCGGTGGCCTGATTTTGTCAAGTTTTCCAAGGTGTGATGTTGGCGTTTTTACGATAATTTTTAAGTCTCGGGCAGTTGCGGTTCTTCACACTGTTCAAAAATATATTCGCATTCGACATCACCCCCTTGTGGTATTTGTAGTATCTAACCCGAGGAGGCGCAGGCAGCAAGGTGGCGGCGGCGGCGGATATCCTCTCTATTCTCCTTTGCTGTCGTTGAGCGCACACACATACGTACGAGCCTAGAGATTTGCTTCCGTTAGGAAGCCGTTGATGAGAGGCACGTCACGGGATCGAGGGGTGTTTCCACCGAATGATGATCACATTGATCAATCGCCGGGGGAACGGCTCGAGAAAAACGGAACGGACAGGGGGGGGGCCGATATTTAGGGATGTGAAACCAGCACAGTGAAAGCACCCCTGATCTCTCTCTTTGGAACGCCGGAGATTCAATCTGGCCCTGGCGGTCCCTTATCGGCAAAAGCGAAACGAAAAGAGTTCAAGTCACTCATCTCCCCCTGCAGCAGCGCAAGAAGCTCTGCACTGTAAAAAAAACCACGCCTTAAATTCAGCCACCGAAATTGACTGAAATTAAGTTAGTTTGTGTCGCCTTTCAGTCACCTTCCAGACGAGCGCCCGGTTTCAGTGCTCCACACTGACTGAATTTCGTGGCTCGGTTCAGTCGGAAAACGACTGAACC
>Ga0307517_10003318_pt1 | contig 25096 bp, 9 predicted proteins | sample 23_EM_MG_FD_194515 | JGI IMG/M metagenome (GOLD analysis project Ga0307517, IMG submission 194515) | Populus trichocarpa ectomycorrhiza microbial communities from riparian zone in the Pacific Northwest, United States - 23_EM | ecosystem: Host-associated > Plants > Roots > Unclassified | place... | reverse complement strand
ACTGATACCACCCCCACCCCCTCCTCCACCTCCACCGCCTCCTCCCCCACCAGCACCGCCTCCAAGACCACCACCTACACCACCTCCAGCTCCAAAGCCTCCACCATGACCCGACCCACCACCAATACCACCTCCACCACCCCCACCAAAACCACCTCCCCCACCAACACCTCCTCCAGCACCACCACCTAAACCTCCACCACCTCCTCGTCCACCACAGCCTCTTCGACCAAACCCACAGTTATCATCACCAAACCTAGTTTTGTCAAGTTTGTCATCACCCAGAGTGACAGCACTCAAATGAAGAACGATGCACAAGAAAAGTAGGAGAAAAGAAACCCATTTTGGAGATACAGCCGCCATCAATGCAGCTTTGTGTTGATGCCAAGTTAAGTAGCTAGCTAGTAAAAGCTTCTTGGAATGTTTGCTTGCGTTTTGTTATCATGGAGAAACTCCCATATATATAGGGTTTATCTGGTGGCCGATTTGGCAAGTCAACCAAAGAGCTATTAATTAGTGGGTTTCATGTCACGCGTTGGTACCGTTGGGACAGTGGCGGGAAAATTTAATTCTCAAATGGACCACGGCTTCATCTTCATATATAAATAAAATTGAACCACAGCTATGATTGGGAGCAAATGATCACTTATTCTCACTTAGTCCCTCCATTTTTGAGAAATAATAAGTTAGTCCTTCTTTTTACAAAAAAAAAAAAAAATCCATATTTCTTGTATGAAAAAGAAAAAATGATACCTAATCTTGTGGTGGTTCTAATTAAGCCTCCCATTTTTATTTTTATTTTGTTATTAGGTAATCGGTCCTTTAAATTATTAGAAATTCAATTTTAATATCAAACTTTATTTTTTTTATTTTTAGTTTTCTTTTCGAGAGGAGAGAGAGATCTCACTGGAATCTAGTATAGAGATAGTCGTTATTGATGATAATTCCGACCATAAAAATGATCAATGTTGAAGTCAATGAGTTTCATTTCATGAAGGAAGTTTCACCAATATGTTTTTTCTTTTTTTCCTTGCTCGAGGAGATATATCTGATCGTGAAAATTTTTAGTTTCAGATTCATTTTGGTTTTTTGAGATTTTTTTAAGCTATAAATAGGTTTATTAAGGTGTTTTAAATTAGAATGTGTTGAAAAAAATATTTTTTTTAGCAAAAACAAAACCTCACAGCCCTATTATTTTTATGAGCAGATGTCATTGAATTCCACAAAAAACCAACAATACGTCATTTGTTATTTTTTTTAATTTTAATGCATGTTATGCTACTATGCTAACGTGTTTGGGCTCTTTTTAGTATTTTTTATTTTTTTATTTTATATTTGAATAAAAAATAAACATAATATAAATATGTTATGAAATAGTTTTGAAGTAAATTTACGTAACCTCAAAATAAAAAGCACATGGAGACAAATCCCTGCTATCTTGATCTTATATAGACTTTCAAGCTAATAATCTTCTGTGTTTCTTTCATTAATTAATACATATATATTAAACTTAAATTGCAAAAAATATGTGCGGGCACGGCCCCTTCACACTTTAAGAAGTGAACAAATTTGAAGCTTTTGTGATTTAATCTCATGAAGGCTTTTTCCCATCCTTATATGCAGATCTCCATCGATTTTTAAGTCGACATGCATGAGCTGGTTATGCATCCTCTTCCTCTTAACATTTTCTCTGTCAAGTTCATTTTTGGACCCCAACAGATTAAACAGTACACTCACCCAAACTATATATATATATATTGCAAATTGCAATGGTGTTCTTGGTTGACTTTGATGTGCTCAATAAATGTTTCCCAGCACTCTCCCAACGCGTAACATAAATTTGCACCTATCAATACTTAGAGCTCTTTTTGTTGACTTAGCCAGTGGATAGACCCTAAATAAGGGAGTTTTCCTGATGCAAAGAAGAGAAAGCGAACATTACAGAGATCTTTTCTTAATCTGTAATAGAAAGTTGCAATGGCAAAATGGGTTTCTTTTCTACTGATTTATTGTGCATTGTATTAAAGGCTATGTTTGTTGTTCTTGGTGATGAAAAACTAGACAAAACTACTCTTCCTGATGATAGCTGTGGGTTTGGTCGAAGAGGCTGTGCCGGCTGGTTTGGCCGTGGATGTTGTGGATCGAGGACTAGGAAGTGAGGGTGATAGAGATGGGGGCACTGGTGGTGGAGGTGGAGGTGGTTACAGTGGGCATCACTATTACGACCTTAATTTATTTATCAGTTTTATTTTATGGATCAAATTGAAATTTAAAAATGTTAAAATAACTATAAAAATATTTTATACCATATATAATCATAAAACCATATTTTAAACTCGACTCGAGGCAAGGTCAATATAAGAAGGTTCGACTTTTAAATTTAATTTTTAAATGATCAAAATAAAGTTGCTTTGATAAACAAAAAAACCTAAAAAATTTACCGGGCAAACATCTCTTTTCCTTTTTTTTTTTCCGAACTAGTTCAAATCATAAGTTGGCCAGGTCCTGATTAATTTGTCGGACCAATCAAGATTTTATAACTATAGTTTAGATAACAAATTATAAATTCAATTATGTTTATTTTTTTTAAATGCTTTATGAGGATCATAGACAGCAATTTCTCCAGAAACTTGTGTAGCAAGAAACACAATCTTCCAGACTATAGGAATATAGCTGCGTCCAAAGGCATTGGTTTCTTACGTCGTGACAGCATTGCTTCATTTATAGGTTTTGTCACTAAACACAAACTTGTTTATTGAAGAACATAAATGTCAGGACAAGTTTAATGTGCAGTAACAGTATATGTTGAACAAAACTCACGTATGTTTTTCTCTAAAAATAAAACATAGCAACTAACTTTTTATTTTTATTATTTTTATGTTTTGGTTTCCTACGTCGTAATTCATTTATAGGTTTTGCTCTGAGAATAAAACATAGCACCAAACTGCTCACTGCTTAATGACATAATTTGACGACAAGTTCATGAATTTTTGAAGAGAATTTGTGTTCTGCGGGCGGGGATTCGTTCCTTTTGTACCTAGTTCCCCCACAGGTGCAGCTGATGCATGAGAGTTCTTCGGCGGAAGGCTAAGCGCACAGTTTTTTCGTATTTTATTTACGATCAATTTTGTTAGCATAGTTATTGTTTTGTAATACAATGAGGTGGTATAGAAGGCAGTTGCTACTGTAATTTGTATAAAGTTTCGATGAAATTGCTGTCTTTCCTTGTGTATTATTAAATATAGCATAGAATTTGAAAATACGGAGAAGTTCCTGATAGTGCCATGTTACAAATGCTGAAAAACCAGGCTTCTTCTACGTTCCCTGCAAGAGTAAAATGGTTTCAGTTAGGTTAATGTCATGACTGATGAAGATTGCTTGAGTGAAGTTAATCCATGCCTGGAGAGTCTGTGGACATTGAAGAACTTCATTGCTATTATCGAGGTACTGAGATTTTGAAAACAGATGTTTAGATAATGATTAAAAAGATTGCTTAATTAGGAACACATCTCATTTCTTATTAATTTCTCAGATACATTACATAAACCTCAATCTTAATCTTAAACTTAATCTTAATCTGGGAACACATAACAGAACGTGCTTATTTAGACATCACAGAAGGTGCTTAACTTTTGCTTAAATTGCAAGAGATTGTTTTCAATGTAAAGCATGTTTAATGTCTGCCATCGTTACCACGGCCAGAACCACTACCAGATCCCTGGCCAGCACCTACACCAACTCCAACTCCTACACCAACGCCTATTCCAACTCCAAACCCACCACCTGCTCCACCACCCCTGCCGCCACCTAAACCACCTCCAGCACCACCTCCTACACCACCACCTGCACCAAAGCCGCCTCCGTGGCCTGATCCTCCACCTATGCCTCCACCACCTCCTCCTCCCCCACCGCCTCCACCAGCACCACCTCCAAGGCCACCACCTACACCGCCTCCAGCTCTAAAGCCCCCGCCACTACCCGAACCACCACCAATACCACCCCCTCCTCCCCCTCCACCACCTCCTCCTCCACCAGCACCGCCTCCAAGACCACCACCTACACCGCCTCCTGCCCCGAAGCCCCCGCCGTGACCTGAACCGCCACCGATACCACCCCCACCCCCTCCTCCGCCTCCACCGCCTCCTCCCCCACCAGCACCGCCTCCAAGACCACCACCTACACCACCTCCTGCTCCAAAGCCTCCACCATGACCTGACCCACCACCAACACCGCCTCCGCCGCCGCCTCCACCTCCTCCAGCACCACCTCCGAGCCCGCCACCTATACCACCTCCAGCTCCAAAGCCTCCACCATGACCCGACCCACCACCAACACCACCTCCACCTCCCCCACCAAAACCACCGCCTCCACCAACACCTCCTCCAGCACCACCACCTAAACCTCCACCACCTCCTCGTCCCCCTCCACGTCCACCACCAAACCGACCACCACAGCCTCTTCGACTAAACCCACAGTTATCGTCACCAAACCTAGTTTTGTCGAGTTTGTCGTCACCATGAGTGATAGCACTCAAATGAAGAACAATGCACAAGAAAAGTAGAAGAAAAGAAACCCATTTTGAAGACACAGCCGCCATGAATGCAACTTTCTGTTTATGCAAAGTTAAATAGCAAGCTAGTAACAAGCTTCTCTGCAATGTTTTGCTTGCTTTGTTAGCATGGAAAAACTCCCTTATATAGGGTTTATCCAATGGCCAATTTGGCAAGTCAACCAAAAGAGCTAGTAATTGGTGGGTTTCATGTCACGCGTTGGTACCGTTGGGGAGTGGCGGGAAACATTTAATGCTCGAATGAAGGTCAACCATGGCTTCATCTTCATATATATAATTGGGGAGCAAATGATCACTTATTCTCCACTTAGTCCCTTCATTTTTTGATAAATAATTGACTTTGATTTGCTCAATAAATGTTTCCCGGCACTCTCCCAATGGTCCCAACGAGTAACATAAATTTGCATCAATCAATACTTAGAGCTCCTTTTGTTGACTTAGCCTATGGATAAACCCAGAATAAGGGAGCTTTCCTTGTGCAAGGAAGAGAAAGCGAACATTGTAGAGATATTTTCTTAATACTTTAAAATTGTTTTAATGTGATGAAGAAAAATAAAAAAAATATTTTAATATTTTTCTAGTAAAAAACACTAAAAAAAAAAAAAAGTTACTGCACGATTATTTAATCTGTAACAGAATGTTGCAATGGCAAAATGGGTTTATTGTTCATTGTTCTTCAGTTCACTGCAATAGTTCTTGCCAATGACAGACTAGATAAAACTAGACTTCGTGATGATAGTTGTGGGTTTGGTCGAAGAGCTGTAGTGACTGATTTGGTTGCGGAAGAGATGGAGGACTAAAAAATTATAAATAAATTAGGAAACAAATATCCTAAACAAAACTAGAAAAAAAAAGTTATAATTCAAATAGGAAAAAAAATACTAAATTAATTAGAAAAATATAGAAAAACTCAAACATTAAATTTTAGGCTTTATCTGAAAACTTTTAAATCTTTTTTTGTTTTGAAATTTTGATTATATAAGAAACAATTTTTCTAGAAATTTTTAGCAGAATTTGAATTTAATCCAATAGTTAAATTAAAAGTTATTTCTATTTATTATAAAGTCTTGTAGTAGAAAAAATTTCTTGCGTCGTATCAAATTCAGATTTAAAAAAAATGTTAAAACAACTATAAAAACATTTTTGTATTACTAATACTTACAGGAATACAACTTTAGGTTTAGTATTGTGAATAAGGGTAAAATGATATGAATGGGGGTTATATATATATATATATATATAAAAAAAAAAAAAAAACGGTCTATGATTTTTAAAGTCTTAAGAAGATCTTCTTTTTAATTACAAAAATGAACATATAAAACATAACAATAATAAATTTCTGAATACCATTTGTTTTTGCATGATAGACATAATTAATTCAATAAAAAATGATTCCTACGTACTAAAAATAAATAAAAGCAATTGCATGATAAATCTATGAATGCAATATATATGAACCCATTAAGATTTAAATATAGATAGACATTTGGAATACCATATTTAAATTCATAGAAAGTGATTCATATTTATTTATTAAAAAAGATTGGATATACACATAATAAATAATTATGTCCCAGCCCATTAATCCTATTGCAACCCATCTGGGATACAAGGCAAACTAGTGTTTTGCCAAACCTTGTTCTCTATCTGTAGCAAATTAATTGTTGTAATGAATACTTAACCAACCTTCTGATATTCTTTCAGGCATCTTTTGCTTTTACCAGAAGTAGAATTGGCAGATACCTTTTGTGATGGGTCACCACCATTTCTCAAGAAAAGAAAAGAATTCCCCTCAAGCAATGTCTTTCTGCTTGCTGCTAACCTCTACTTGCAAGCAAAGTATAGTCTATATCATAGCATCATTCATCAAAACCCCCCTCTCTCCCATTCCTTTCATCACATCTTGCATCAACTTCGAATGGATCACAAAGGGCACCAAATCCATTCTCTTGACATTTGCAACAGGCTCTACAACCTTGTCACGAAAATTGTCTCGGCACAAGCCTTCAAGACTGTGAAACTAGGCCATCCTGTGCACCAAAACTTAGCCAAAACACAGAATGGGGCTATCCACGAGGGTGATCACGAGGTGCACCCCAGGACTACTGATCAAGGGGAAGAACCAGGATGTGAAGATGTAAAACAAGAAGATAGTTTGAAGAACTGGGACGCCTTTGCCTCATCTTGTTCTTCTAGCAATGATCGTGAGCAAGAGGAGGCACCATTGCCTTGTTCACTTGTAGCTCAAGCAAAACCAGCCAAGATCAAGAAAATGGTTAGCATAAATGACAGGGTAGAAGAGATAGGTACGAGGAAGAAAATGAAAAGGAGCTGGAAATCAACTGAAAAACTGCCTTCAATCGACCTAGAAGAAGATATTGTTCAACCTGTGAAATCAATTCTCAAGAAGGATTCTTTTGAACATTGTGATTTAGCTGAAAAATCAATTTTTTTCATCCATTGTGACAGTATTTGATGAATTTGTTAAGAGCATCTTCTTGTTGTTGATGTAACGTGATCATACGTGTAATTTTACTGTATAAATAAATATCATAATGCCAATTCGTTCAATTTCTTTTGAAATAAGTAGCATCAACCCGACAAATTCTATTTATTTTAATAAAAAAAATCGAAGACATTTTGTTTATTTGTTAAAGATTTTGGATACACAATTGACTGGAGGAGTCATCTGTCCAATGTTACAATTGTCTGAACATTTCTAGCTCATTTCATATTGATTTAATCTGTCATCTGCAATTTAATGTGTTGACTTTAACGAAATATTTGATAAATATAAAGGTTTGGATATGAATTACCTATCTAATAGTTTTTTATGGTAAAAAATGTCCTTGAGTTAGTTTGGACATAAATTAAATTAAATTAAATCTATTTTTTCAAATTATTTTAATATGACATGTTTAATACTAGATCTGAAAAAATCTGATTTAAATTTGAACACAAAAAAAACACCCTAGAAATATTCTAAATATTATAATTATAAAAAAAATCTAAATAGCTGGAAAATTCACTCAGCAAAATGCATTATAGATCCCCTCACAAGACAATGTGGATTCAATATTCACAGTTTTTTTTCATTCTTTATAATTTTTTTTAATTTTAGCTTTTATTGAATCAAATTATAGACCACTTTAGACTAATTTATTAGGTAATGATGAGATTAAAAGACAGGATCAAAGTAAAAAATAAAGAGAAAATTGAAGGATATTAAAATAAAAATCATAAAATATATTTGAACTGAATTTTTAATTTAATTTGAGTTTAAATTCAATAAATTTAATTTTTTTTATTACAAAAATTTCTTGGTCACGAAGCCATACTTGTTAAAATTTTAATGTGTATAGATACACATTCAACTCGCAATCCAAGCCTTGTTTAGAAAAAATTTAAGAGCATTTTCAAATCAGCTATTAAATGGAAAGCTAAAAATAAAAAAAGTAATATTTTGGCTTTTTTTACTTGTTTTTCATGCTCCAAAAAAAAACCAAATAAAATGCTAAAATGCATTTTCATTCCCACAAATATTATTCCTGCATATTTTTTTAAAAAGCCAAAAATAATAAAGTGAAGCCAACAAAAAATAAACCAATTAAATATAGTCATGTGAAAAAAATAACATCAAAATTATTAAAAATAATAAAACTTATTTATTCCATTCTAATAAAATTAGTTTTTCAAATAATTTTTTTATTAAAATATACTTAATAAAAAAAACCATATTTATACTATTCAAAATATTATTTTATCAATTTATCTATTTAAAATTATATTTTTCACTCTAAACAAGGAAATAGGCATCAGCAATGACGTTTTCACTTCGGGTTTGTTTATCTTTTTAATAATCAAGGTTGAATACTAGAATAAAGAAACGAAACCTTACCAGATTTAACCACTAAGTATATTTATAGGAATAAAATAAGTGAAAAATATAATAAACTTAGTTAAAATAATAATAATAAAAAAAACAGAGAGAAGAAAAGAAAACTAAGTACGAGCTTGAAAACAACCATCTAATCAAACATTGGCAGCATGACATAAAGGGACAAGAATCCACCAAAGTAATCAAAATGTAATAAAACAAAGTGTCCTTATCAAAGCCATATTTCTCCATTGCCAACCAAGAAAGCCGAAATGGGTGTTGCTTATTCATCCCTTCTTTCCCTTTCTCCCTGCACCGCTACTATACACATCACTGGTTCCTCCCTTTTCCCTTACGCATCAAAAGCAAACCCAGAAAGAGTAATAAATTCTATTTTTAATCATACCAATAACATCTGCTTGGCTAATCTCCAAAAACCCACTAAAAAGTTTGGATCTTTTAGTCGTTTTTCACATAATTCTACTTGTTTAGGCTCAAAGATCGTACCTTTGAAGTGCTGTGGCAAAGTGAGGGAAATGGAGACTCAAGAGAGAATTCTTCAAAAACCCTTGATTGATTTTCATGGTATTGATGAAGAATTGGTTCAAAAGATGGTTTATGATGCTCTTGTTTGGAGTTCTCTTCATGGCCTTGTTGTTGGTGACAAAAGTGTTCAGGTCTGTGGATATAGTTTTATATGCATTTTTTAATGTATCTCTGTCGATGAAATTTTACATAATTCGCAGAGTCTTTGTTATGAATGATCGAGCTCCTTGGAATATATGTTGATTCATTATGCAGTGAGAGTGTCTAATATAGTGATTGCCTGATTAGTTGATAATCATTCACTTGTTCTTTCTAAGTTCTTAAAGCTACTATGCACTCTCCATTAGTGTTCATAACAATTGTGAAAGCCAAAATTTTTATTTTGTTTCAACTAAGTTCTGTTTAGTTTTGGCATCAAGCTGATATCATAGTGGCATGTGTAACTTACGATAGGAATAATGGAGTTATTTGAATTGTAGAGATCAGGAAAAGTACCTGGTGTGGGCTTGGTACATGCACCATTTGCCTTGTTGCCTATGGCATTCCCGGAAAGTCATTGGAATCTAGCATGTGAAGTAGCACCTATATTCAATGAGCTCATTGATCGTGTGAGTTTGGATGGGAAATTTCTACAGGATGCTTTATCCAGGTACATTTTATTACACACGCCTACTTGTTTAGTATCTTTTGTTTTCAAAAGTGAGAAGCATTGGTTCCACTAGGCTATTATTTCTAAGATCATGGGCGGATACATGTTTGTTCAGTCAATAGCAAAGTTGGTCATTGGTTATTTTTTTCAGCTTATAGCTGGAATATTTGGAGTTTTTGGTCTGCAACATGCTAACTTTACCACATTTGAACCTTCAAAATGATTCTCAGAATATTCTGTTAATATTTGTTGTTAGTTCTTGTGCACCGTTCAGCTTCATCTCTTTTAATTCAGGGCGTAATTTTCATCAATGTTTGAAATGGGCTCAATAGATTGGAAATACACATGAACTGATTTTTTTCTTCTTCTTTTAAACACTACAGAACGAAGAAAGTGGATGCCTTTACATCGGGGCTTTTAGATATTCATTCCAAGATGCTAGAAATTAACAAGAAAGAAGTAAGTGTATCTCAGTTAGGCATTTGAATTTATCATGTTAGTTTTGGTTCGTTTAAAATCATGTCAAGGGAAACAAGCTGATTTTCATTGGGTGATAATATTTTTGGACATCAATGCAGGAGATACGCTTGGGTTTACATCGATCAGATTATATGCTTGATGAACAAACTAAATTCCTCCTCCAAATAGAGCTAAATACAATTTCAGCTTCATTTCCTGGCCTCGGTTGTCGTGTTAGTGAACTTCACAGGTTAAGAAACCTATGACTCTGAAGTTCTGTGCTTTCTTCTTAGCTATATTATGTTTTTTCTTGAATTTTGGTTTGGTCCTGGTTTTGCAGATCACATGTAAAAATAAACAGTGAAGTAGATTAGATATCTTTTAATTATGTCTCTATGTTTTACTGAGTTTACTGTTGCAGAGTTTACAGAGTAAGCTGTGCAACAGAGTTTACTGTTGTGAAATCAAATATAGGCACATGTACACCAGAGGCAGGTTAAAGGATTTATAACAATGTAATAGTAGCAGATTTTGTAGCACCCATCTGGCTTAGCTTTGAATGCAGTTCCATATTTTAGATAAATCTCAGTCACCTTTGACAATGCAGTCAGTTTCCCCACACTGTCAATCCACCCACATCCATCAAGTGATTTTGAACTTCATTATAGTTTTCCAGCCTATGACATTTGTGTTGCAGTCTTCCAAAAGTAATGGATGCTATGTTGTGTAGACCTTTGGATTGCAATGCAGAAAATTCTGTCTTCTGTGAATAATTCACAAAAAGTGAGCAAGCAATGATTATAACACCTGCTGTGTATTATTACAGGAGCTTGCTTAACTACCATGGAGAACATATTGGATTAGATCCCAGAAGAATACCTGGAAATACTTCTGCTGATAAGTTTGCAGAAGCGCTGGCTAAAGCTTGGACTGAGTATAATAGACCTAGGTTGGATCTGATTTAAATGTTCTTCAGTTCTTTCTGCTTCTAGGTTGTGTTAGTTAATAATTTGTGCATATATTGTGCAGGGCTTTAGTTATGGTGGTTGTTCAACCTGAAGAACGCAACATGTATGATCAACATTGGCTTTGTGCAGCATTGAAGGACAGATATCCTTTTAACATGCAATCTAGTCTCTCACGTGTGGAGTTATGGTATGATTTCTGAGATATGTTTTCTTCTCATAAAGAATTTGAGATATGATTCTAAATAGAATAGACAGAGACATGTTTTTTTAATGAATATCAATAGTTTGAACAGTGATATGTCCAAAATGTATTTATTCTTGAAGCACAACATTTCAGGAATCACTTTCCAGATATTTAAATTTTAGTCAAAAAGCTTTTGATGGAATTCAAAATAGGTTACTTCCTTAGCTTTGTAACACGCATAATGTGACAACTATCCGGAAAACATTGGCAGAAATCGACAAGGAAGGGGAAATTCTACCAGATGGAACTCTGCTTGTGTATGTAACTTCCTGCCATGGAAATCTAGTTTCACCTTTCTAGAGATTTTGCTATGTTGTATATTAATATGATAAACAATATATATCGCAGAGGTGGCCGAGAAATTTCGGTTGTTTATTTTAGAGCTGGGTATGCACCAACTGATTATCCTTCTGAAGCTGTAAGTGTTTATTCATTTTCCTGGATTTTGTTGCTACTTGCAATCTTGTTTCAACTCTGCTCAAAAAGTATTTTCTTTTGGATTTTTCCAGTGACTTATTACTTCTAGCATGATTTTCCTGGTTACTCATAGATCACTATCCATTCCAAGATACTGATTCTTACCTTTAAGGGCCTGGTTAGAAGTGTAGTAGAGGTTGCTTTTTAAAGTGCTTTTCGCTTGGAAATACATCAAAATAATATTTTATTATTTTTTAAAAAAATTTATTTTTTACATCAGTACATCAAAATGATCCAAAAATACCCCAAAAAATTAATTTAAAGCTAAAAAAAACATTTCAAAATTATTCAAAAACACGGTTGGACCACAATGCCAAATGGGGCCTAAATTATCTTGAGTTTTCTATATGCTTACGTTGCTTCTATGAATGAAGAGTACTGTTTCCTGGAATTTGATCTACTTATAGGTGTTTGATCCTCGTATTTTGTCTAGGAATGGAGAGCTAGGCTACTTATGGAGCAGTCATCAGCTGTCAAGTGCCCATCCATATCTTATCATTTAGCAGGAACCAAAAAGATTCAACAAGAACTTGCAAAACCCAAAATGCTTGAAAGGTGGTAAATTTTGCTTCAGTATTTTATTTTAATTTTTGGCAATGACGTCCCTGAAAGTGTTTTCCTGTCGCAGGAAAAAAATTGTAATGATCTAACACAATGATTTCTCAAGTGAAATTGGAAACTAGTGTTATGGCTCATAAGGCAAAGAATTTACTTCTTTTTAAACCAAAATTACAACCATTCCAAAACTTTATAAATAATGGTGTGCCTTTGCTCAGAGGCACACTGTTCTAGTCATCTAGTTTGCCTCAAGAAACATTATACCATGTTTACAAGTGCCAATTGGTTCAAATCAAAAGGTATCCGCTGCCTTGAAAATGTTTCTGGGTAGATGGATATTGTTACTGAAAACTATGAGTAGCACATTGGAATCCTTTAAATTGGAGTAGAAAAGCAGCATTCACAGCTCTCATCTGTATTCCTTAAACCTTGATTTTTTTATCGTTGTAGATTCCTAGAGAACAAAGAGGACATTTCCAAACTGCAGAAATGCTTCGCTGGCTTATGGAGTCTGGAAGATTCAGATATCATCAAAAAAGCCATTGAGAGGCCCGAGCTATTTGTGATGAAGCCCCAAAGAGAAGGCGGAGGTCTCTTATTTCCAAACTTCACCTTGATATTCTTTTTGTTGCTATTGGGTAATGTTTTACAGGGACTGAGATCATTTCCTCTCAGGGAACAATTTCTACGGTGATGATGTGAGGACAAACCTTGTAAGATTGCAGAAAGAAGGAACCCAAGAAGATGCCGCTTACATTCTCATGCAAAGAATCTTTCCTGCTGTTTCACCCACATTTTTGGTGCGCGAGGGCATTTGCCATAAAGATCATGCCATATCAGAACTTGGAGTGTATGGTGCTTACTTGAGGTATGTAGATCATGCATCAAATGTCAATACATGGTTTGTCTGCTGAAACAATCGTTTGCTACTTCCCGTAAAAAGGGGTGTAAAAATGAAGATTCTAAAAGGGAATGATTACCCATATCCATTGTTCATGGTCTCAAAATATAAATAAATAAAATAAAAACTATAAGAAGAAAAGAAATGTGAATTCACAAGTGCATCACCTAAAACCTTCCCTTCACAAATTTATGCTTGAATTTTTGGATTGGCGTGCACAGGAACAAGGAGAAAGTTATTGTAAATGAGCAGTGTGGATACTTGATGCGGACAAAGGTATCTTCATCAAATGAAGGTGGAGTTGCAGCTGGATTCGCAGTCTTGGACAGTATATACTTGAGTTAATGGAGTTTCTGTTCTTAATCCAAACCCTTTATGGTTAACTTTGCACGTGTGTTAACAGTATTCAGCTCCAGGTTTGACAACTGTTCAGATAAATGGGTCCTTAGGTTAAGATTGTTTTTGAAAAAACAAACTCTCCATTTCCATAATTTTTTTCTAAATGATGCATTGATGGGCAGCAGTTCCCTTTCTTTCCCATTTCCCACCTTGTGATGGGTGGTTGGCCTTCCTGGCATTTCTGTAATATATCTTCTGTAAGTGTATCATCAAATAAACTTAGATAGTTCCTCCACCTTGCATGGCAATTTGGAACCGTCGATGGAAAACTTAAAAGTTTAGAATACAGGAACTTTGTTGAGTAAAATTTAACTGAGATTTGTAATTCTGTACCATTGAACTCTTGGTGCAATGTGGTGGAGTGTGTTTTTTTGTCATATTCTAATGATTTTGCTTCCCCATTCCTCTCCCGAAGAATAGTTCTTTGCAGGATACAGAAGTGCAGTGTTTTCGGTGAAGATATTGCAAATCATGAGGCACACTGGCAAAAATAAAATGTTCTGCCGGATAGGTTAACCTATGAAATTTCTTTGAACGAAGCCGCACAGAATCAGGCTCTATAAAGGATCTGCCATTTCAATTGTATTCGTATGAACTTTGAGCATGTTATGGCCTGAAAAAAAACACAACTATTGACATCAGTATACACCTGTTAAGCAATTTTTGTATGGATCAGATATGAAATTGTGGTTGCCTCCACAGGAAAGTAAAAGTAAATTTTCATGATTTTAGAGCAGAATTTGTTCAAGATCTTCTAGGATTTCCCTGATTCCTCACAACAGCTTCAAGAAAGGTCATTTTGTTTTGAAAGACAAAATCACGAAGAAATGTTTCTATCAGAGCAGGACCTGAAAGCTTATTGCTCCAGTTTCACTGGTCTAATTTCCTTTGCAATACACAAGGCAGCCTAAAAAGTGACTCTTTCAAATAAAAAACAGTAGATAAAAAGTGCAAAAATAATATTTATATACACGAGACTGGTAAGGTAGGGTTAGACGAGCTCCTCCACAATCAAAAACCTAATGCTTGTCTTTGTTTTCGGGACTATGAATAGTGTTATTATACGCCTAAGTTATATTTTCTCTCCAACCCAGTTCTAGGGCTCGTTGCTCCCACAATGCTGTAAGTTTACGCTCCTCTACTAGTCCTGCTTCAGCTCTCTCCCTTCCTTCTTCGCAAGTTTGTGTGTGCGCACTACATTTTTGTGCTTCAATTTGGTACTGTGAAGAAGTACTCCTAGCAGTTATTACCAATGTCCTGGTCTGCTCCAATCTTTCATTAGCTACTCTTCTTTGTAATTCAATCTCATCTGATATTAAATCAACAGCATTCTTCTGCATTTCTTCACCCATTTCTGGATTGTGTTTGCCGCAGTCTGCAAATACAGGATAGAAGGTTTTTGAATATTAGTAAAACTAGCTTGAAAAAAATTAAATGTAAAGCATCTTCAGCAGGGCATAAATCTTCCATGAGTTCTATATGCGATTAAGTTATGGAGAAATGTATTCGTCTAGTGAAGTGAGCAAATGTTCCTGTAAGAAAATCTCAGTTAGCCTACTATGATTCTCATTAACAAATTCCTTCGAGAATATTTCTTATACTAATTGCAGTTGTCCTTCCTTGGATTCATGAGAAAGTCATAATTTCATGATTATGGAAGCAGTTCTACTGAGCTTTGCCTCCGATTAGGTCTTAATTCTAAATTCAAACAGAAAAGAGAAACCAACACTGGCAATGGCTCCAGTTCTGGTTCCAATTCTTTCCAAAAGCCAGAGAAATTTGATCACTCTGATTAGTTCTTACCACGTGATCCAATCTTTCATCAAGTGTACTGCTAGTAACCATGATATATAATTCATTAAATGATTATATAACCAACACTGGCAATTGCATTATGTTTTATGACCCTTCTATAGTGAAGGAATTACGGCAGAAAACTTGTTTCCCAATTTCAAAGTATGTGTACAAAGGATGAAATGTGATCTCAGTGATGCCAACTTCAACTGCTGGGAGCATTTCCATCAATCCTCGAGGAAACGAAATAAACAACAGCTTAAACAGAGAATGAAGAAAGATGGGGACTGACCTGGATATGAATTGTTGATAAATTCTGCAGAACCATTGATGTTAAAAAGGAAGTTAGAGGAAACAGCAATGTTTTTAAAGGGAGGGAAAGGAGAGACAAATAGATATTGAAAGTACTTTACAACATACAAGAACAAACAATCAAGATTCAAAGGAGAATCAGAGAAAATTCACAAACAATCATGTAAAAGGTTAAAGAAAGCGGCAATAACTTCATATTCTCTACATTACTGTCTTGAAGTGCATTTGAGCTTTAGCATTTCATATAGGAATGACTTCAGATGCATGACAAAGGGTACTCTAGCATCCAAATCAGGAAAAGAAAAAAACAAGAACAGGGTTATTCTAGCATCACCGTCATCATGTAATCAGCATTCAAATGGTGGTATAGTTCAGTGATGTTTGTCCTTTTATTCGAAACCAGAAAGCAGATCTGTCAAGAGTCTAATTAACATCAAATGGCTTGAAAACACAGTTCAACACAACACTCATGAACATAAAAATGTTTTGCTACCAAAGTGAATTCCTACAACCTTTTCAACCTGTTAAAGCAGAGATTCATACAAATGTCCGTGCTATCCGCCATCGAAACAGTCCCACTTAATTTAACTGTAACTGGACACAACTTAGGCCTGAGAAACCAAATGCATTTCATTGGAATATGATTCAAATTGATTTCATGTTTCATGGGATAGAAAGGAAAATCTACCATGAATGTACATGAACTTGTTCTTTGGTGAATGAGCTTGAAGAAAGCTAATAATTGGTGCAAATTCACCGAATAACTAAAAAAGAAATGTTAAAAATGTGCAAGAAAGGGAAGCCCCATAAAGTTCTCACAGCAGAAATTAGACAGAAAGAAGGATTGTTTAAGATCTTGTATTCCTGCACTATCTCTGAACTCACAACACCTCAAGAAACACAAACCATTTCTACCTTCAACCTCACAATCCCACAACTATAACCATGTCAATGCTGCTAGTAACTAAGAGATTTAAAGAAACAAAACACTAACACCCAAAAAAAAGTCTCACAAAATCACCAAAATAATATGAACAAAAAGAAATTTCCACCCTGTGGAATTCTACCAAATTACATAAACACAACATACCACAGGCTAATCAATCACCATTTATGAACTGCAGCATCAAAAGAGAACGCTGCCAAAAATAGTGCTATTTTCTACACAGATGTAAAAACGTTACTAGAAATAGGCACATTAATATGGCATCAAAACAGACCCAAATATGGAAACTACCTAACATAACCATTTTCTGGAAAGCTTGGTAAGGATCTTTTACTCACCTACTGTCCATATCAATTCTAGCTCTTGAGAGCAATCACAATCACAAGAGCATGAAGCAGCATTTGAACTCCCCTTCGAAAACAACCCTGAGCCAACAATGTAGCCTACAAAGAATATAGCCAACAACACCAAAACCACCCTTAAAGCACCATTACTCCTCAAACCATAATGCTTTGAAGGATATGCCATCTCTGCAGTTCCCACTTTCCACGATCCAAAAACGGGAATAAAACCCAAAAAACCTAACTTTCTCTTTTGCTTTCAAGAAATCAACTAAACAACCAAAACCCAGATGTCAAAAACCAAATTTTTTATATGCAGGAACACCAAAACAAAACGTTTAAAGAACTGGGTCACACTCAGTTTGGAGATCTAAGCAGTCTAACAACAGGAACTAGACTATGACTCTTACTATCTGTACTGACACTACTAAAAATAGCAAATTCAGTGAATGTATGGAAAAGGAAACCCCAAATCCCTATAAAGTGAAAAGGTACAGAGGGAGAAAATGTTGAACTGAAGCTTTAGTACTTTAATCTTAAACTACTAGTACTATAATGTTTAGCTTTAATCATGCGGTTTGCTACTTTTATCAAAGAAGATTTGAGAAGCTATTGAAGTAGTAGTAATCTGATTGTGCTAACAGGCTGTAAAACTTGTCATCATCACTTATCAAACTGTTTGAACTTTGAAGACAGAGAAGTAAATTCTAACTGGAGATAACCGTTTGTTGTTCTCTGATAGCCACAATCTAAATAACAGATGGATACTGTTGTCAGTTGGTATTTATCTTTAAAAAACCCTATTTTTTGCATGCTATCTTGACAAGTCATTTTAATTTACAAAAAGAATTTTTCTTTTTTAATTTTTGGTGGAGAGCATGTGAATTTTTATAACAGAATTCAATAAATTACTTGCAAGGCTTGGATCAGAGAGGATTTACTTTACATTTTATGATTTCAAATTTTTATTCAAGAATTTTTATCATTTCGGATTTAAATTCAAGAATTTCGATAGGGTAGTCTTGATGCATGAAGGCTAAGGTATTGAAAAGAATATTTCATTAATTACAGTCCATCTATTTCTAATCTTCAGTGAAATCTAAAAAATCAATCCATTTATAATACTATCAATTGGACTAAGGGATCATCAACTTGAAAATAATAAGAGAATATGTAAATGTTATAGTATATATACTACCTAGTTATCTTTTTTCTATGAAAAATAAAAATAAAAAAATATCAGTAAAACTATTATTTTAAAATCTCATTTTGATCATGAATTGATCCTTAATTAGAGTAATCTAGAGTCTAGTCGAATTTTAATAAAAATAAACTTATTATTTTAAAATCTCATTTTGATCATGAATTGATCCTTGATTAGAGTAATCTAGAGTCTAGTCGAATTTTAATAAAAATAAACTTATTATTTTAAAACCTCATCCTGACCATGAATTGATGCTTGATTAGAGTAATTTAGAGTCTAGATGAAGTCGGATTTTAATAAAAATAAAAAGAGTATGATATAACACGGTAAAAAATCAATTTAATTTGTGATTTATTTTTCTAGCTACCCTAAATAACTCATATCAATCCACTTGACCCATGATTTACTCGGAGTGGATCCCATGTCAGGTTTAAAACTACATACAATATTGTTAGCCAATGAAAAGTGGCAAAGACGAGATAGACTTGGACAATAAAAAATTGCATGATGAGATAGACTTGGACATTAATAAAAAATTGCAATGGCCTTAGCCCTCAGGGTTGATCAACATGGGGGTTAAAAGGTGTCTGCTAATATAAAAGGGTTATTGATATAACACTTTAAAGGCACGGTTCATAAGGCTCAACTTGAGTATTTATTGCTTGCCGGCATCAAGCTTGCAGGTGCATTAGGAAAAGTCACGTCCACAAAAGGAAATCGCCAGCACAGACCTGAGACCAGATTTATGTTTTCCTGGATGCCATGCTGTGCGGAAGCTTGTAGCCTCCCAAGAATCTCATGAATTGACAGTTAACTGCTGAGAATGAAGAAGCCTTGTTGATAAATCCCAGACAAAATGTTTCTTCATGAAAATGATCACATGATGTAATGTCCTCGTATGACAGCATTAAATCATACATTGTCAAGAAAATATGTCTTACATTGTTACAATCAATACTAAGTACAATCAATTTCATAACTTGGTGGCGCTCTTTGAGGGATGACCCGGACATGGAATCAAACCCAATATATTTCATTTTCAATATAATGTTTACCATTAGAAAAGTGCAGTCATTATAGATTGAATCAAAGAATTATCAATCAAATATAGAGGAACCCTATTCGCACATGCCTGAAGAACCATTTTCTTTGTCATCGGATTCTCTGTCTGAGTCTGCTACATGATCAAAAAACTCATCAAGGTACCAAGGACATTTTTCGTTCCAATCACCCTTGTTGGCACGCATCCTCCACTTTTGATCATCAATCATTTCAGGAGAGAGTCCCCATTCTAGCATTTCTTCATCGGTGTGATGGATGGCTAAGCTGTATTCTCCACCAGGCCCCAACTGCATAATTCGAAACTCGCAGTTCCCTGGATTATTCAAGTGCTCAAATTGCTGAACAGTCCACTTGAACCACTTCATAAGGAACACGCGGCAAGTTAACCCATGTGATACAATTATAAGGTTTAAGTCATGGGAAGGGTCTCGGTGAAACCTTTTCATATCTATGTCCCTCCATAGAGATTCAAGAAAACCTGTGAAGTACAAATTTGAGCCTTTGTTATTCAGTCTGTTATAAAGGTTCTTTTCCATGCATTCTGTTATAAAAGTTCAATTTTTTGTAATGTTTAATCCACTTATTGATCAATAAATCAAAAGCAGCCGCCAAAAAAGCATGAATCAAAGAAGTTGGCATCTCACTTTCACCATATCATGCAAAAATAAGAATTCACACGCCAAGCCCGACTATAATAAGGAAAGCAAGAAATTCTTCTTTACTCAGAAAACAGACATATGAGGTTCAAAAACTACAAGACTGATTTTGAAGCACAACTCCCATGAATATACTACACGCAGCTTACAATAAAGAAAACCACATGGGGCTCACCAAAAAATAAACAGTCATGAGTTTCCCTACCAGAGATCTAATTTCGCTAATTGTTGTCAAACTTTCCAGAATCTGCACAAACATCATACAGAAACAGTTTTTTTCTTAAATCACCAGTTTCCTGTTTCTGACGTGTTATGAGACTTGTGATAAATAGGCCATTAGCATATAGCATTTTCCAAAGTGCTGAACAAATAAGCAAAGTGAACATGCCATCTCTGACTATATTAATCTCCAATTAGGTACCCAGAAAAAAGTATATCATTGAAAGGTAAAACAGCTGCCCTAAAGTGTTTTGCCGATAGATTTGTTACCTCTATATTCATATTAAAAAAAAATGGAAAAACATGTTAACAGTAACATAATTAACCCAAAGCCATCCATTTGACGTTCACAATAAATAGACAAGCAATTTGAAAGATTCAGAATTTCATCACTTTGAAGCTTAAATCATGAGAGACAACATCAAATTATCTCTAACTTCCAACAAGATTATTTAGCTGTCCAATTTTCTAAAACAATAGGATCAAATCACTAATCCAACAAAAACACCCAGGTCATGTTCGGTCCAAATTTACAGAAAGAGCTATTTCAGGGAGGGGAAATGCAGTAGATAATATTCTAGCTCTTTTTGCCAAGCAATAAACAGAAAATAAATTGTAATATCCTATGATCCAAAAAACCCTTAATTAGATTAGACACTCAAGGTAGTGAAACATCAACTAAAATCAATGCTATAGGCCTCCAGAACCAGGTATCAAACAGATTTAAGATCATAGAGAAAGAAGCAAAATATATTCATCTTACATGCAATTATCAGCTGAAAAATGGACACCTTTTGTCACTAGACTACAGTAAAACAACTACAGAATGTCCGGCTACCGAATGAAATCCATTGCCTATTACATATGTCCAAGCCTACAATACTAGTTGATTTAGCATTTTGCAGGAAACAATATTCAGTGCAAACAAGCTTCATAAAAAGACAAGCCCAACCAGCATATAGAAGAGCAATAGATTACTGTCCATGGATAAATTAAGAAGTTTTTTCATTCAGAAGAAACAAGTTAAGCACATCATACTTTTGCATATCCTGCATTTTCCCTTAGAAACACAGAGATTCGGAAAAGGAAACTCAGAATAAGGAGCCCAAACTCAATCCATCAGATCCAAAAAGAATAAGTTTTGAAACTTAGCAAAGAAATAAGAAAAAATAGAATGCCATTATTAGTTTCTCAATTCAAATGAATCCTCTATATTCTCCTAGCTTTGGAAAAGGACTTAATTAGCTAGAAAATTAAACAGCCAAAGCAACAGACATTCCCATATAAGAATACAAAACAACAAACCAAGCTCAACCACCAAATACCAAAACTAATAAGTAAAAGCAAAGCTCAAGTAATTAAATAGACAGTATAAACAATCCAAATAAGAAACAAGAAAAAAAAATAATTTATTTTGATAAAGCCGCAATTCTTTTTCCTTATTTTTTATTAACCATCGTTCTTCATCCACTTCAACCAACCAATTAACACAAATTAATCAAACTACACAGCAAAACCAAAAAGGAAACATAAATCAAACAAGAAAATGCAAGACAAGAAGCAATTTTTACAGATTTTAAGAGGACCCCATTTTGATTTCTTCCTTACATTTCTATTAGCATTACTCTAATCTTCATTTCAACTAAAAAACAAAAACCCATCAACAGAAATCAATCAAACTAAACAAAACGAACAGAAAGAAACATACCTGAAACGCGATCAAAAACATCAGCAGCAGATTCTCCTTCAGGAAACCTATAAAAGAACCTCCCAAACCTCTCTCTAGACTCTTTAACAACCTTCATTCTCTCCTTCACCTGAAAATTCCCAAAATCCTGTTCTCTTACTCTGCACTCTTCTCTTACCCCAATAATCCTCTCTTTCTTGAACGACCGTCCAATCTCTCTAAGTGTTGATCTTGTCCGATCATATGGGGACACATAGAAGTAAACCCTCCAGTTCTTGTTCTCGTCATTGGAGATTATGTTGTACAAGTGATTCCCAGCTTGCCGAGCTTGTGCTAGACCAGAAGGAGTTAATTGGATTTTGTTGTCAGGCGTTGTAGTGTAAGCTGCTGTGTCTAGGTTGCCTTGTGATTCTCCATGGCGGACAAGGATTATTCTTTTTGGGAGGTGGTGGTGGTGGTGGTGGTGGTGCGTGGCTTCTTGATTTGGTTCTGTCATCTTCTCAATTTTTTAGAGTATTTGATAATGCTTGCTCGGGTTTCTGATTTCTTCTTCTTCTTCTTATCGTCGTCAGTCTGCCAAAAAGGCAAAACATGAAAGAGTTGTTGGTGTAATGAATTGTGGTAACCAATTAACCATCTTTATATTAAACTCGGCTGTCAAGTCAACCCGTAACCCTATCCTCTCCTCGGTATAATCTGGTGGTTTGAGTTTTAAATTGAGTTCCTGTCTCCTTGGAAAGTGTCTTTTTTTAAATTGTTTTTTATATTTATTTATTATTAAAAAATTGATTAATAAAAAATACTTTTCAGTAAAAGAAAAATTTAATTCAGTTTCAGGAAAGTTTTTTTTTAGACAAAAAACATTTTTCAGAAGTTATGAAAAAATTATAAATATCATGTTATTTATTAATTATAATAAATTTGATCGTCAAACTTTTGATTGCTATATATTTTATTTTGAATTTTTTTTTTCAATTTTATTTATTAGAATTTGATTTTTATATGAATTTTGATCTTCATTTTTATGATTATTTTTCTTCTTTTCTCTTATTATTTTCTTAATTGAAATTTTTTATCTATCAGATTTGATCCTTATTTTTTATTATTATTTATTTTATTTGAAATAATTTATGAAATTATAATTTTTTTTAATTTCATCATCTTTCACCTTTTTTATTTGTTAGATTTGATCTCTATTATTTCGATTGCTATTTATTTTATTTGAGATAATTTATGAAATTAATTTTTTTTTAATTTTATTATCATTTAATTTTTAAATTCGTAAGATTTGTTTCTCATTATTTTAATAAACTTAAAAAAAAATATTAACAATTTATTTTATAGCTCATTTTTCATGACATAACTAAACACTGGAAAGTGTTTTCCAACTTATTTTTCATGATACTATCAAATATCGAAAAATAATTCATTTTCAAATAAAATCATTTTAAAAAAAGAAACTATTTTCCAGCAAACAAACAAGGTCTAGATCTAATAAATATGATAAGATTAAATCCGGTCAATTCAACAAATTAACCTCAGTCAAACTTAATTTGACATTAAAAAATTAAAGTAATGATGTTTTAAATTTTCTAAAACTAAATTTAAAACAATATATTTTTAAATTGATTCATGTAAACATAGCTTAACCTATGTAATTTCTGACTCAAACTTTGAACCGGCTCATGAGTCGCGCTGGTTTTAACGAATTTGCTTTGTAAACCGTGTGTCCGTAAACAGCGCGTGAGATGGGCACATCATACGGTCAAAAGTCACAGGATTTCTAGAAAGAAAAGTAATTGCTTTCAAATATTGTAATTAGGTAACATTTTTCCCAATCTAACAAATAAATTGGGATTTTATAGCAGAGAAGTTTCATTGGTGCGGAGAATGTTCGCTGGAAATAATATTATTTCTATAACTCTTGGGATAAGTCAACGGAGAATTTACTTTGTGGATTGCCTGAGCTGTACTCCGGCGACAGGGGTCTTGATAGCTAGCAATTGTTCGCAAGATAAGCAGACAGAGATAGATACCCACGTTTTCAAGAGTTGAAAAAATGGAAACATCTTCTTCTCCACGAAGCAAGAAATCTTCCTTCGTTTTTGACCATGACATTGTGTGCGGAATATTTTCGGCACTTTCTCCATTGCCCTAGTTTCTTTCTTTCTTTGCTTTTTAACCATTTTTAGACTTCGATTTTCGGTGGTTTCTTTTGAAGTGCGTTTTGACTCGAATTAGATTCAATTCTTCCATGGTTTTCATGGTTAATCTAATAATGATCTACTAATCCAGATTCAAGCTGGTTTTACATTAAAATATATAAGAGTTTATCTAATCAAATTAAATTGATTAATGGGTTAGCTTATAACCCAGTAAAAATAAAACTTATTTATCACAATTTAAAAGAGAAGAATAATAATTTATTTTGATGATTTGACCAAGGAAAATGATAAATTAACTACACAAGGATTGGATTTCCATCGCAAATCACTGCAATTACTGTGTTTTTTTTTTGTAAATCCAAGAACTAGAATTTAATCATTCTAAACTCAAAAATTATATGCCATGATTTTTAAAAAAATAAATACAGAAAACCAGTTATTTTGAATACATGACATAGGAAAAGATAAGCACCTAAAAAAAGAGAGGGTCAAAACTGATCCATCTGACAAATTAAAGAATTAAAATGTAATATCTGTTATGTAACAATGGCTGGTTTAAGACCACTATAAATACCAAACTCGTCTGTTTGAGAGTGTGGTTGCGGTTATTTTTTAAAATATCTTTTTATTTAGAAATGTATTAAAATAATATTTTTATATTTTTTAAAAATTATTTTTGATATCAGCGCATCAAAATGATCTAAAAACATTAAAAAATATTAATTTGAAGCAAAGAAAAAAATAAATTTTTTTTAAATTTTTACAAAAATATTTTTGAAACACAAAAACAAACAGATTCGTCCATCCTCCAACAATGAAGGTCGTGTTGGGTTCTTGTATGTTTGTTTTAGTGGTTGTAGTTGAGGTAGAGGTTGGGTACAATACTATTGTACACAAAACTCAACCATTAAAAGGTAGTGTTTCTAGCTTTTTTGATGGGTTTCATGCACAAAACTCAACCTCAATCACAAAAACAAACACATTTATATTTTTTTTGTTTTTTAAAGTATTTTTATTTAAAATTATATTTTTTAATTTATTTTTAATATTAATATATCAAAA
>Ga0307517_10003316_pt1 | contig 25116 bp, 24 predicted proteins | sample 23_EM_MG_FD_194515 | JGI IMG/M metagenome (GOLD analysis project Ga0307517, IMG submission 194515) | Populus trichocarpa ectomycorrhiza microbial communities from riparian zone in the Pacific Northwest, United States - 23_EM | ecosystem: Host-associated > Plants > Roots > Unclassified | place... | reverse complement strand
CAGCAGTTGATGAGCTTCGTCGCGCCGCGCGTGGGCAACGGCTCGGTCAAGCTGCTGGTGCTGCTGACCAAGTCGGACAAACTCAACCGCAGCGAGGCCGCGAGCGCGCTCGCGAGTGCGCAGGCCGCGCTCGGCGAGATCACGACCGATGAGGCCGATGTCGGCGTCGCGTTGTTTTCGGCGCTGAAGAAGGTGGGCGTCGGCGACGCGGCCAAGGTCTTGCACGCCTGGGTCCACGGCGCGTGATGTCCCGTCGGTGACGCGGGCCGGGCAGCGCTCGTCCGATACTGCACGGCGACGCTCGGGAGCCTGCCATGATCGAAACCTTCGACGCCGTGCTGCCGCACGGCATCACGCTGAGTTGCCGTGCCACTGGTCGCGCGGGTGCGCCGCTGCTGCTGTTCCTGCACGGCTTTCCCGAGGCCGCGTTCGTGTGGGACGAGTTGCTCGAACACTTCGGCGACCGCTACCGCTGTGTCGCGCCGAACCTGCGCGGCTTCGGGCCGTCGTCCGCGCCGGCGGAGCCGGAGGCGTACCGCGTCAAGCACCTGATGAGCGATCTCGAGGCGCTGATCGCGCAGCTCGGCGGCGGTGTGCTCGAGGCACTGGTCGCGCACGACTGGGGCGGTGCGGTCGCGTGGACCTTCGCGGCGCTGCGGCCGGCGGCGATGAAGCGCCTGGTCATCATCAACTCGCCGCATCCAGCCACCTTCCTGCGCGAGCTGCAGCACAGCCCGCAGCAGCAGGCGGCGAGCGCGTACATGAATTTTCTGTGCCGGCCGGACGCCGAAAAGCTGCTCGCCGAAAACGATTTCGCGCGCATGTGGCCGATGCTCACCAACATGGGTGCCGCTGACCCGGCACGCATCGGCGGTGGTTGGCTCACCGACGGCGTGCGCGATCAGTACCGCGCGATCTGGGGCGCGGGGCTGCGCGGCGGCTGCAACTACTACCGCGCCTCGCCGCTGCGCCCGCCGCTGGGCCTGGACGATCCGGTCATGTCGATCACGTTCACGCCCGAGTTCGTCACGGTGACGCGGCCGACGCTGGTGATCTGGGCCGAGGACGACATCGCACTGCCAATCGCACTGATCGATGGGCTCGAGGCTTATGTGCCGCAGCTGCGCCTGGTGCGTGTGCCGGGCGCGACCCACTGGATCGTGCATGAGCGGCCGGCGTTCATCGCGGGCGAGATCGAGAAGCAACTCGCGATGCCGGCGCCGGCCTGAGGCGCGAGGCTCTCAGCCGATCCGGCTCGCCTCGCGCATCACCGAATCGAGCGCGCGCTGCACCAGCGGCCGTGGTTCGAGCGGCTGCATCAGACCCGCGGCGGCGAGCCGCTCCAGCGCGCGGTGCGTGATCGAGTGGGTGCGCGTGCCGGCCTCGGCCGCGAACAGCAGGAAGAAGCCTTTCTCGCTGCGCCACAGCACCTGGACGCGGCTCCAGCGGCCGTGCAGGAACAGGCGCAGCCGATCGCCCGCGTGCAGCGCGTCGATGCGCTTGCGCGGGTCGTCGGTGGGGGCGCTGGATCCGCTGCCCAGCAGTTCTGCGGGCACCGTCTCCATCGAGGCGATGTCGATCACCGAATCGCCGAAACCCCCATGGCCGGTCGTGGGCGGCAGCACCTCGTCGCGCATGCGCTGGACGATTTGCTCGGGCGTGAGCGCGCTCGAATCGGTGCGCGTGTTCGGACGCAGTGCCTCGGTGTGGATCGCCATCAACTCGTCGAGCACGCCGGTCTGTTCGGCCGCCGGCAGCTTGATCAATTCCATGCCGGTGCGCAGGCGTTTGAGCATGGCCGGCAGCAGCCCGATGAGGCGCTGGCGGCTCTTCGGGTGGTCGGGCAGCTGCAGGCTCCACAGCAGCTCGTCGACCAGTTTGATGTAGCCGTGCGTGGATTCGGCCAGCTCGCCGTCGCGCGTGATGACCTCGGCCAGCACCTTGGCCCACGCGCCGGTGATGAAGCGCCGCATGCCGGCGCTGGTGCGCACCGGCGCGAGCTGGTCGACCAGGCGTTGCGAGATGCGCTGTTCGAGCAGCTCGCGCCGCTCGGAAAGGTGCAAGGACTGGATCGCGGGCTGCGCGGCCTCGAGTTGGGATTGCAACTGGTTGGCCAGCAGGGTGTCGAGCTGGTTCAGTGCGCGCCGGTACATCGTGGCGTCGGGCGCGGCCGCGTCGGCGAGCTGGTCGGCCAGCGCGTGGCACAGCGCGAGCAGCGGCGTGCCGCGCGGGTCGCCGGGCGGCGGCGTGGCATGGCCGATCTCGCCGATGCGGTCGATCAATTGCCACACCGCGTGGCGCGTCGTCGCCGAGACCTCGGGGTCGCGCAAGGCCACGCGCAGCGCCGAGGCTCGCAGCCGGGCGATCACGGGCGCGAAAACCGGTGAGATCTGCGAATCGTTCGCCAAGGCATCGAACACGCGTGAGACCAGCTCGATGACCTGCCGTTCCGCTGGCGCGCCGGCGCTTGCCACCAGCGCCGCGCGTTGCGCGCTCAGGCGTCGCGCGGAGGCGGCGACGGCTTCGACCGCATCGGCGGCCGGCAAGTGTCGCAGCAGTTCGTCGAGCCGCGCCATGGCCTGCTCGAACTCGGCGCTGGCCGGCCGCGCCGCGCCGCGGGTCGAGCTGCTGCCCATCGCGACGGCGGCGTTGCCGACGCTGACCTGCATCGCGGCCGATCCGCCCGGCATGCTGGCCAGCAGGCTGCTCATGACGCTCGGGGTGTTCACGTCCGGCAGCGCCGGGCCGCGTCCCGGCGTGCTGCCAGACTCGATCACGATGCTGCGGTAGATGCCAGGCTCCACGCCTTGCGATTCGAGCCGCGTGCTTGCGGCCGCCCACGCATTCTTCAGCAGGCCGGCGACGACACCGCTGGAGACGCGCAACAGCGTCGTGCGGTGCACCGGTGTCGAGCTGACGACACACGCCGCCTCCCACAACGCGGTGGCGTAGACCTGCGGACGAAACGGGTTGGACTCCGCGCTGACGTGGGTCTGGCCGATCAAGGTCGACGTGAAGGTCTGCAGCTCGCGCAACTCCCACTCGGCGGTGGTGTCGATCAGCTGGATTGCGCGCGAGATCTCGATGTCGATCTCGACCCGCGACTCGTCCATCAACTCCAGGCCCGCGCCGCCGCCGCGGGTCTCGGCGAGCGCGCTGTGCTGCTGTTCCTGCAGCGCGTCACGCACTTCGTTGTGCAGGGCCTGGACGAAGCTGCGCTGGTAGTCCGTCGCCTGGGTTTGCAGCGCTTCGACAAGGGCGAACTGGTGGGCGCGTTCGCTCGCCGCCAGCGGGCTGTCCTTGCCGTCGCGCAGCAATTGCAGCGTGCCGTTCAGCGTGCGCTCGATCAGCGCCGGCGTACGCGCCAGCTCGTCGTCGACAAAACGCTGCAACACGGGAGCGATCGGTGGCATGGAGCGACCTGCGATGGACAAGGTCGCATTATCCCGCTCGGCCATGAAAAAGGGCTGCCGAGGCAGCCCTTTCAACTGGCAGACAAGTTGCCTGGACTTACATGTCCATGCCGCCCATGCCGCCCATGCCGCCCATGCCGCCGGGCATGCCGCCGCCAGCCGATTCATCCTTCGGGGCTTCGGCGATCATCGCTTCGGTCGTGAGCATCAGCGAGGCCACCGATGCCGCGTTCTGCAGGGCCGTGCGCGTCACCTTGGTCGGGTCCAGGATGCCCATTTCGATCATGTCGCCATAGGTGTCGTTGGCTGCGTTGAAGCCGTAGTTGCCCTTGCCGGCCAACACCGCGGCGACCACCACGCTGGCTTCGCCGCCGGCGTTGTAGACGATCTCGCGCAGCGGCGATTCGATCGCCTTCAGCACCAGCTTGATGCCGGCTTCCTGGTCGGCGTTGTCGCCCTTGATCACGCCTGCAGCCTGCTTGGCGCGCAACAGCGCCACGCCACCACCGGCCACGATGCCTTCTTCGACGGCAGCGCGCGTGGCGTGCAGCGCATCTTCGACGCGGGCCTTCTTTTCCTTCATCTCGACTTCGGTCGCAGCGCCGACCTTGATCACGGCCACACCGCCAGCCAGCTTGGCCACGCGCTCTTGGAGCTTCTCGCGGTCGTAGTCGCTGGTGGCTTCTTCGATCTGCACGCGCACTTGCTTGACGCGCGCTTCGATGTCGGCAGCAGCGCCCGAGCCGTCGATGATCGTGGTGTTTTCCTTGCCCACTTCGACGCGCTTGGCCTGGCCCAGATCGGCCAGCGTGACCTTCTCGAGCGTCAGGCCGACTTCTTCGGCGATGACCTTGCCGCCGGTCAGGATCGCGATGTCTTCGAGCATTGCCTTGCGACGGTCACCGAAGCCCGGCGCCTTCACGGCCACGACCTTCAGGATGCCGCGGATCGTGTTCACGACCAGCGTGGCGAGCGCTTCGCCCTCGACTTCTTCGGCGACGATCAGCAGGGGGCGGCCCGACTTGGCCACTTGCTCCAGCGTCGGCAGCAGGTCGCGGATGTTGCTGATCTTCTTGTCGAACAGCAGCACAAACGGGTTTTCCAGGATCGCGGTTTGCTTTTCCGGGTTGTTGATGAAGTAGGGCGACAGGTAGCCGCGGTCGAACTGCATGCATTCGACGACTTCGAGCTCGCTGTTCAGGCTCTTGCCGTCTTCGACGGTGATGACGCCTTCCTTGCCGACCTTGTCCATCGCGTCGGCGATGATCTTGCCGACTTCTTCGTCGCTGTTCGCCGAGATCGTGCCGACTTGCGCGATTTCCTTCGAGGTCGTCGTCGCCTTCGACTGCTTCTTCAGCTGCTCGACCAGGGCCGTGACGGCCTTGTCGATGCCGCGCTTCAGGTCCATCGGGTTCATGCCCGCGGCCACGTACTTCATGCCTTCGCGAACGATGGCCTGGGCCAGCACGGTCGCGGTGGTGGTGCCGTCACCGGCGATGTCGGAGGTCTTGGAAGCGACTTCCTTGACCATCTGCGCGCCCATGTTCTGGAGCTTGTCCTTCAGCTCGATTTCCTTGGCCACGGACACACCGTCCTTGGTCACGGTCGGGCCGCCGAACGAACGCTCGAGCACCACGTTGCGGCCCTTCGGGCCCAGGGTCACCTTGACGGCGTTGGCCAGGATGTTCACACCCTCGACCATGCGTGCGCGGGCTTCGCCGCCGAAAATTACGTCTTTTGCTGCCATTTGAGTTCTCCGAGATGCTTACTTTTCAACCACGGCGAAGAGGTCATCCTCTTTCATCACCAGCAGTTCTTCGCCGTCGACCTTGACGGTCTGGCCGCTGTACTTGCCGAACAGCACACGGTCACCGACCTTGATGTTCAGGACGATGAAGTCGCCCTTGTCGCTGCGCTTGCCCGGACCGACGGCCAACACTTCGCCCTGATCGGGCTTTTCGGCGGCGTTGTCGGGAATGACGATGCCGGAGGCGGTCTTGGTTTCTTGTTCCAGGCGCTTGACGATCACGCGATCGTGCAACGGACGAAGTTTCATAGCATCTCCTTGGGTGGAATCAGAACGATATTTATCGAGAGATAGACGCGAAGTGTGCGCCCAATCACTTGTGGCTGAACCCGTGGCACAAGACCGCCGATTCGCCGTTAGCACTCAGCATTAGTGAGTGCTAGCAGGAAGCATTATAGGGTTGGCCACCCATCTTTCAAGAGCCTGACCCTTGCATTGCCTCTTAGCGTCTGTGATGGCAATTCACCGAACAACGCCTTGTACCGTTGAGCAAAGTGGCTCAGATGGTTGAATCCTCTGTCCGCGGCCGCCTGCGCAATGCTCAGGTCCAGCGTTCGTGTCGACATCAACTGCCGACGCACGGCATTCAGCCTCACGCAGCGCAGATAGTGCACAGGCGTCGCGTCGGCAACCTGCCTGAAGCTGTTCTGCAGGGTGCGCCGGCTCGTGCGAAGGCGCAGGCAGAGTTCCTCTACGCTCGGTGGGGAGTCCCCGCTGCCTGCCACCATCCGATGGCATTGCGCGACGATGAAACTGGCCGACGCACTCCCGACGAGCTGTCGTGCATCTGCGGCACCATTGAACAGTTCGCAGAGCGCTTCGAACGTGCCGCGGGACACTGACTGGTCTTTGATCGCCTCCGACTTGCATGGATCGGTTGTCGACGTTTCATCGAACAACGAAAGAAGGTCGTGCCGCAATCGCTGCATTGAGCGGCGCGGGGCTTGCAGCACCGAGCGGGAGAGCAGGGCGCGGGCACCCGGTGCCCAGGGCCGTTCGTCAGACAGGCGACGAAAGTCCTCGAGCTCGAACGTCACCGCCATCAGCTCCATCCCTTTCGGGCGTTGCAGCGTGAACTCGTCGCCGCTGCGAAGAACGACGATGCTGTCTCCGTGCATTTCGCGGCCCTGCATCCAGGGCGTTCCGCCGAACTCCCCAAGTGGGAGCGCAAAGCAGATCTTGCCGTCGGGCAGGCAGCCCTGTTGAATCACCCGTTCGCTCATCCACTTGCGAAAGACATGAATGCCGTCTGTCGTGACCTCGGCGAGCGAGCTGCGCATGGCCCCCGGCGATACCTGCAGGTAGCGTTGGTTCCACTCTGGCGCCGAGGCGCCATGCACGTGGAAGTCGTCGAATACGTCCAGTTTGAGTGTCATGCGTTTGGTCAATGGCGGCGGCGCAATCGAAGAATAGCGTTGACTCGAAGGCTGCGTCGCTTTGCCGATTTGGGCTAACGGGGCAGGGCGCTCACGCTGCATAGTTTGCGTACCTTCTCAGGCGAGGATTCTTTCCCGATGTGGACACGACGTGTTTCGCGCCATTTGGCGCTCGTGCTGGCGTTGACGCTCGCGGCCTGTGCTTCAACGACCGAAGCTCCCTCCCGCAAACCCGAAGGACAGACCGTCATGAATGTGGAACAGATCAAGGGGGCCCTCGTCGGTGACTGGGTCAGCATCGCCCCGGAGGTGCGCCCGAGCGCCAACAAGAATCCCGACGGCACGCTGAAGCCGTTCTATCTGAAGCGTGAATTCAAGTACCTGGCCGGGGATAGATTCGCGCTGACCATCGTCAATTCGGCAGACCCGAACGGTGCGGTGCCGATCGCTCGAATCGCCATCCGGGGTCACATGCTCTGGCGCGGACCTCACGCGATCGCCGCCGGGGCGCAAAAGGTCGACTTCGTTGCTGACGAGGGCTACGAGGTCACGCCCCTGATCCAGGGCTTTGCCGATCTGCTGAACCAGGTCGCCACCACTGGCTACAGAAAATGGCAGGTCAACGACACTCAAAGTGTGTTCGGCAAGGCGTTCCTCCCGTTCGGGCTGAACGAAGGGAAGAACTTCATGGAGTTCGATCTCGTCCATCTGAGCCACGACATGCTGTTCTGGGGCGCGCGCAACGTGGACGGTCGCGGGTTCGACAAGGAAGAGAACAGGCCGACGAACCTGCAGATCCCGCTCGCGCGGAAGTAGGTTCGGAGAACGACAGTGAACACGTCCATCGAAGCGAGAAACAAGGCTCTGGTTCTCGAGGCCTTCGACGCCTTGTTCAATCAGCGCGACTACGCGAAGGCCGCACACTACTGGTCGCCGGACTACATCCAGCACAGTGCGCACATCGCGCCGGGCCGCGACGGGCTTTTCAACCTGATCAAGAGCCTGCCAGCGTCGTTGCGCCACGAGCCGGGCCTGATCATCGCCGAGGGCGACTACGTGATGATCCACGGCCGCTTCTGGGGTGAACACCGCCCAGTGAACTGGATCGGGGTGGACATCCTGCGCATCGCCGACGGAGTTTTGGCCGAACACTGGGATGTGCTCCAGGACGAGGCGACTCGGGCCGAGTCGAAGAGCGGGCTGCCGATGTTCGGCGACAAGTTCCTTGCGTGAGCCTCAGCAGCAACGCCTCGTCGCACTGGACGGCCTTGCGATGTCCGGATCGCCAGGAGACTTCGCGATGATCGTTGCATGGATGGTCGGAATGCGCGGGTGGCAGGCGACCACGTCACAGAGTCATGCCAGTCGGGGAATCGCTCACGGACGGACGTCCTGAATTCGCGCACGTCCGGCGGTCGGAGGCGCGGTGGCGCACTTTTCGCCTCCACAATTCCGCGCATGGTCAACCAGTCTTCTTCTCACCATTGGCTCGGCAGTTTTGCCGGACGCCTGATGCAGCTGCGGCCTTCGATGCACGTCGGCACAGCGGTGCAGCACGCGGTGACGAGCATTCACCTCGCTGCAGACCTTGATCCGCACCAGGCCGCCGAACTGTTGGTGGCAGCGATCACGACTCCCGATGCTGCCGGTACTCGAAGCACTTCTGGCCCGGCGGTCACTCACGCATCGAGGTATCAAACGATGTTTGGTACTCACGCACCGACTCCAACATCGGAAGTTGTTCCCGCCTGACTCGCGAGAGGGGCGAAGGCGTATGCAGACCCTCGCCACGGCCATTCCGCACGCTGATGCGGAACCCTTCACCTTCGCCGTCTCGGGTCGCGCATGAACGCCGTGGCGGACCTGACGACGCCCACGGTCACGCCGAGGTCCAGGATGGCTCTGGGCTGCTTGGCGATTGCCGGCATTGCCGCCTATCACCTCGCGCTGATCGGCCCGTTCGCAGTGATCCTGATGCTCAACCCATGGGTTCACTACTACGGTGCCTGGCCCGTTGTCGGCGTCCTGCTCTTCATTTGGTGGACGCTGCAGCCCAATCACGTGACTCCGGGAATCCCCGTCGCGCGCACCGAAGCCCCAGCGCTGTTCGAGGCCGCGGATGCGCTGGCCGATCGTCTTGGCGCGCCTCGCATCGACGAGGTTCGCCTGGTCGACGACTTCAACGCCGCTGCGGTGGAGGCGCCCGTGCGCTGGCAACCCTGGCGCAAGCGTCGTGTGCTCGTGCTGGGCGTGCCGCTGCTGGCGCTCGCCGACAGGGACACGGTGCGAAGTGTGATCGCGCACGAGCTGGGGCATTTCTCACGCCGCCACGGCCGCCTCGGGCAATGGATTTACCGCGCTCGCGCCGGGTGGCTCGAGTATGCGGAGGCGACCACAGGGTCCGTCTCGCTGTTCGAGCGCGGCGCGGCCTTCTTCGCGGGCTGGTTTGCTCCGCGCTTTTCTCGCCTGAGCTTCAGTTACTCGCGTCGGTGCGAATTCGAGGCTGACGCCTACGGTGCAGCGGTCGTTGGCGAGCTCACGATGGCGTCGGCGTTGTTGACTGTCGAAGCATTCGGCGATCGATGGCAGCGGATGGAACGGGAGCAGTTGCCGCGCCTCATCGCTCAGCAAGACGCGCCACCCGCTTCGTGGATGGCCGAAGTGCAGGGGCAGGTTCTCACCCGGCCGCCGCAGTCCGAGGAATGGGAGCGCCTTCAGGCCAGGTTCTCGGGTGAACATGACACGCATCCGTCACTCGGCGAACGGGTCAGGGCGCTGGGGGTCTCGGGCGAGCAGGTGTTGCAGGCCGCGCGACTCCCGGATCGGCCAGCGGGTGTCGAATGGATGCCGGAGTGGGTCTCGGTCGTGGCGCGCCACGACGCTGGATGGCAGCGCACTCACGCAGGCAGCTGGCGGCGCGAGCACATCCGGCAACAGCACCAGCGTCGACATCTCGACGCGCTGCGTGCGGCGCAGGACCTGGGCCTCGGCCGCGCGAGCCTGGAGCTGGAGTACGGCGCGCCCACCGCAGTCATGGACCTCGCGCGCCCCTGGCTCGACCACGACGCACTGGGGAACCAAGCCGCGTTCCTGTTGGGCGCCGCGCAACTCGCTGCAGGCGACAAATCCGGCATCGCAACGCTCGAAGCCTGCATCGCACGCGACCCCGTGTGGGCTGCCCCGGCGCGGGCTTGCATCGGGCGCCATGCGGCGATGCTCGATGGTGAAGCCTCGCGCCGACGCAACACGGCCTTGTTCGAACGTGCCGTAGACCGGCGCGCGCGTGCATTGAGCCAGCTGCACATGGCTCTGGCGCGAGGTGAACTCACGCCGGCACGGCTGGACGATCTCACGCGGACCGTGCTGCAAGAAACGCTGTCCGGCATGCCGATGATCGCAGCGGCTTGGTGTGCCGCCGACGAGATCACGGACGACAACCGCCGCTACACCGCCGTTGCCTTGATTCTGCGGCTGCACACGGCGCGATTGAACGAGGCTGGCTTGACGGAAGACGATGTGCGTGCGGAGGCGTTCAAGGCGCTCGATGGTGTGCTGCCCGATGTGACCCTGAAGTTCGTGTGGAGCGCCTACACCACCGAGCCGCTCACGCCGGAGCTCGACTCCTGTCTGTCGGCGTGGGCTCGGTCAGAAGAGCCGTGCTGCCTTGTGATGCCGAAGCCGAACGACGCGGTTGCTGCTGGCGTCCGACCCTTGGCCTTGGGCTGAAGCGGGCGGACCAGCGTTGAAGCACACCGAAGGTGTGCGTGGGGGCCTATGCGCGAGAAGCGCACGCATAGCGCAGCAGGACGAGGGCGGACCCTGCGAGGCGGCGTTCCTCGATCAGAGTGAGTGGTGCGGGCACGCCGGCTTCGAAGGTGCGGACACCTTCGCCCAGAACCACGTTGGCCATCAGCAGGCGCACCTCGTCGACCAGGCCGTGGGCCAACAGGTCGTTCATCAACACGTGGCTGCCGTATGCCAGCAGGTCACGCTCTGTGCTGGCCCTGAGCGCCTGGATGCGCTCGTGCGCGTGTGCGCGGCGTACCACTTCCGCATTGCGCCAAGGGGCGTCTGCCGGCAGCGAGAGGGTGTCGCTGACCACGAGCTTGTTGATCTTCCCGGTCAGGGCCGCAATCTCGGCCAGCACCGGACCGGCCGATGGATCCTTCTCCACCTGAGGCCAATAGTCGTGGAACATGCCGAAGGTGATGCGGCCGAACAGCAGCGTGCCGGCCGTGCGCAGCAGCTCCACGTTGTGGTCGTCGAACACTGGGCCCATTGGCAGGCAGCTGAGATCGCCGCCTGGGCCGGCGCAATAGCCGTCGAGGGAGACGAGGTTGCTGAAGACGAGCTTGGCCATGAGAAGAATGCCTTTCTGTCTGTGTTCAAGAGCGCCACGGCCCGAGACATTCGGGACGTGTCATCTCTTGAGAGACAAGGCGATGTGCAAACTCATCGGTCTCGACAGATCGTGATCAAAAGATCTCTTCGGCCAGGCCAAAACGCCGGTGCACTGCCGGGTCGAGAAAACTGTGCAGGCCGGCGATGCGGCCCGCGCGCAGGCTCAGGAGGGTAATCCCCCCGAGCCGGAACCGGTCGCTGCCCTCTGCCTTCATGTAGCAGGCAAAACCCACCTGCCCGTTTGCCCGCAGCGGCAGCATGCGCCAGGGTGTGGCGAACACCCGCTCGACAATGAACTTCTTGACGAAGGCGCGGCCATCGAACCAGGCTGGCAGCGGCGGCATGGTGAAACGTGCGTCTTCGGTGAACAGGCGCACCAGCTCGTCGATGTTTCGGCTCTCCCAGGCGGTGACGAAGGCGCGAAGCAGCTCGTCGAGGCCATCCGCGCCAAGCGCCTGCAGCTCGGCGGCCTGCGAGACGGAGGGCATCTTGTCCTTCACCGTCTTCTGCGCGCGCTGGAGCGCGCTGTTCACCGAGGCCACCGAGGTGCCGAGCATGTCCGCGGTTTCGGCGGCCGAGTATTCGAGCACCTCGCGCAACATCAGCACGGCGCGCTGCGTGCCAGGCAGATGCTGAAGCGCAGCGACGAAGGCGAGCGCGACACTTTCGCGCCGCGCGAGTGCGTCGCCCGGGTCTTGATGTGTATCGTCGGGTCCAGGCGCTTCGTCGTCCGAGAGCGGCTCCAGCCACACCGGCCCGGTCACCATCTGGCCCAGGTCAGCCGTGGTGTGAAACGACGGGCCGTGGTCGGGCGACTCCATGCGCCGCGGGCGCTGCGAGATCCGGCGAAGGCAGAGGTTGGTGCTGATTTTGTAGAGCCAGGTGCCGAGTGCACTGCGGCCTTCGAATGAAGTCAGGCCTCGCCACGCGGCGAGCAGTGTTTCCTGCAAGGCGTCGTCGGCATCGTGCGGGGAGCCCAGCATGCGGTAGCAATGGTTGTGAATTGAGCGTCGGTAGGGGCCGACGAGGCGGTCGAAGGCGAAGGAGTCGCCGGCGCGGGCTTGCAACAGCCATTGCGGTTCGGCGGGATCGGGCTGAATAGGCATGGCGGCATTTTCATGCGGTTGGTCACACGGCCCGGTTCCTCCGCGATCGGGCAATGGGCGGACCGGTCAACTTTGGAGATGCACCGGCACGAACTCTCGAGCCACCCTGGCCATCGAGGATTGCCGCATCACCAGCCGACCGTCTCGCCACTCCCACCGATGCGTCGGCCGCAACGCCTCGATGAACTCCACATCGTGCGACGCGACGATGAGCGCCCCTGCGAAACCTTGCAGCGCACGCTGCAGCACCAGGGTCGTGTCCAGATCGAGGTGATTCGTCGGTTCGTCGAGCAACAGCAACCGGGCCGGTTCCTTGCGCCACAGTGCACAAGCCAGCGCGGCCTTCAGGCGTTCGCCTGCGCTGAGCAGGCCCATGGGCAGCAACACGCGCGCCGCGTCGAGACGCAGCTGCGCCAGGCGGGCTCTCAGCTCGCTGCCGCGCAGCGGGCAGTCGAGCGTGCGCAGGCATTCGAGCAGCGAGCTGTAGGCCGGCAATGCGTCGCCGCCGTCCTGGTCGAGGGTGGCGGTTCGGACCTGTGTCGTCGCGCTCCCTTGCTGCGGCGCGAGCGCACCGGCGATCACGCGCAGCAGCGTGCTCTTGCCGCAGCCGTTCGGGCCGGTCACGGCGACACGTACCGGTCCGACGAGCGTTGCATCGATGATCGGGCCACCGACGTGCGGGAGGCGCAGCCCCTGCAGCTGCAGTACCGGCTTGTCGGCCGGCACGCGACTGGCCGGCAGTGCCAAAACGACGGCCGGCGGCTGCTCCGCCCGCTCGGCGGCGGCGCGCACGGCGCAGTCCAATGATCGGCGCTTGCCGGCATCGCGTCGCGCGTCGCTTGCTGCAGTGGCTTCGGCGGTTTCGCGCAGGCCGTTGATCGTCATCGCGGGCAGATTGGCCGTGCGTGCGATGCGACGGCCGCGTGCCTGCCGCCGCTGGCGTGCGTCTTGTTCGCGCTTCTGTTTGGCGAGCGCTGCGTCGCGCTCCGTGTTGGCATGTTGCAAGGCCGCTAGGGCGGCAGACGCATGGCCGTCTCGCTGGGCCCGGTACAGCGTGTAGTTGCCGCCGTACAGGGCCAGCCCGCGCGGGCTCAGTTCGGCAATGCGGTCCACGGCGCGCAACAGCTGCCGATCGTGGCTCACGACCACCACGGTGCGCTTGGCGGCTTGCAGCCAGCACAGCAGCCAGGCGCGGGCCTCGGCGTCGAGGTGGTTGCTGGGCTCGTCGAGGATGACGCTGTGAGCGTCGGCCGCCATGGCGCCTGCCAGGGCCACGCGCATTCGCTCCCCGCCGCTCAGGCCGGCCACCGCGTCGGCGGGCTGCAAGCCGGGCAGGCCCGCTTCGGCCAGGGCCTGCGCCACGCGGGCGGGCAGGTCCCAATGGCCATCGGCCAGGACCAGGTCGTCCGGCGTTGCCAGCCCGGCGGCGAGCCGCTCCACGGCTGCGAGCACCGGGCCGAGGCCCATCGCCTCGCCGACACTGCGTCTGTCCTGCGGCAGCAGCGGCGGGGCGACGAAGTGAACGCGGCCGCTGCGCCATGCCGTGCCGGCCGAGGGCATGCGGCCCGCAAGTATTTGCGCGAGCACGCTCTTGCCCACGCCGTTGCGGCCGACGAGGCCTAGGCGTTCGCGGCCGATGGACAAGTGCAGCGGCTCGTGCCACAGCGGCCTGCCGTCGGGCAGATGCCACTGGACGTCGTGGAGCTGAAAAGAGGAGAGACTTGGTGAAGCAGGGGCAGGCGCCCCGGGCGCGGTGCGGCCCGTCGAGAACGATGACATTGCAAGCTTTCCGTTCGAACGAAGACATGCCACGCCGCAGGGCAGCGTGGAACGGTATCCGGGGAAGGCTTACATCCGCATGGGCGTCGTGCTCGGGACAGTGAAGGGGCGCGATCTTAGCGAGCGGCTCTTGCCGCGTCAACGCGGTGCTGGCCTAGCTGCAGCACCTGAGCGGTGTGCGAGCAGGTTGCCCAGGCCGGGCAGCGTCGGCAGCGACAGCGCCACGCGCCGTAGCACACTCAGGCGCATGAGTTCCTGCCCGAGCACCTCGAGCCATGAAGCGCAGACGCAGTGAGCGCCTCGGCCAGCTCGACGGCTTGACCTCCGGCCAGGTCAAGGCTCGCGAAGCGGAAACGTTCCACCTCAACGAGCGCCAAGCGCCCGGGCCGAACCTCTGCGCAGGGATGACGTGCTGGGCCGTGACGGTGAATCGCAGTAGGCTCCGCGGCTTGCACCCGAAAGCCACGCGTGTCGACGAAGCCTGATATCAACGAAGCTGCGGTGATCACCTTCCGCGACGCCGCGGAGTTCGAGGCTTGGCTGGGCGAGCATGTCGGGCGGCGAGCCGGTGTGTGGCTGAAGATCGCGAAGAAGGGATCGGGCGTCCCGTCGCTGACCGACGACGAGGCGGTAGACCTCGGCCTCTGTTACGGCTGGATTTCCGGTCAGCGCAAGTCTTTCGACAAGGTCTACTACCTACAGAAGTACGTGCCCCGCCGGCCACGCAGTCGCTGGTCGCAAATCAACGTGGCCAAGGTCGCGGCGCTGACCGCTGCCGGGCGAATGCGGCCGTCCGGCCTGGCCGAGGTCGAAGCCGCCAAGGCCGATGGGCGGTGGGCCGCTGCCTACGAGTCGCAGCGAGATGCCGGCGTCCCACCCGATCTCGCCGCCGCCCTGGCAGCCCACCCGCAGGCAGCGCAGAGCTTCGACGCGCTCGGCAAGACCCAGCAGTACGCGCTGATCCTCAAGCTCCTGACCGCCCGCAGCGCCACGGCCCGTGCCGCCCAGCTTCGCAGAGCCTTGGCAGCGCTCGAACCACGCGGCGCCTCGTGAACTCAGGAGGACAAAGGCGATAGTGGTGGCCGAAGTCACCGCGATCGCCTGCTCAAGGCAGCGGCGTGAACTTCAGCTCGCTCAGCGGCACGACCTTGTCGTCGCGCGTCATCTTGAACTCGGTGTTCGGGCCCAGCCACTTGGCCCAGATCTGGTTGATCTCGCCGGCCTTGTCCATCGCAACCAGGGTCTCGTTGATCTTGGCCAGCAATGCCGGTTCGTCCTTCTTCATGCCCACGCCGATGGGCTGGAACGCCATGGGTTCGGAGATCATCTTCAGCTCGGCGCCCGAAGTCTTGGACTGGTTCACCAGCTTGGTGATCGTCATGGTGTTGGCCACCATGCCCAGCGCCTTGTTCTGCTGGACTGCCATATAAGCCGAGCCGGTATCCTGGAACGTCACCGGCTCGGAGCCGTTCATCTTGATCGACAGCTCGGAGGTCGAACCTTTCGTCGAGGCCAGGCGCTTGCCCTTGAAATCGGCCTTGGTCGTGCCCGGATCGCTGGCCTTGACGGCAAGCATTTCCTTGGCCAGGTAGTACGGGTCGCTGAACTGGATCTGTTCGGCGCGGCCCAGCGTGTAGGCCAGATTCGCAACGGTCACGTCGACCCGACCGAGCTTGACCTCGGGCACGCGCGCCTCGACCGACAGCGGCGTGATCTTGGCCGTCAGGCCCAGTCGTTTGGCGATGGCCGTGCACAGGTCGACGTCGAAGCCCACCATCTCGCGCGTCTTGGGGTCGGGGGCGGCGAACGGCGGCACGTCGGCAAAGGTGCCGCATCGCAGCTCCTTGCGTTGCTGGATGTCCTGCCACTGGTCGGCCAGCGCAGAGGTGGACAAGATGCCAAGGCCGCACGCAACGGTGGCCAGCTGGAAAAAAGCGATGGGTCGAGCGGACATGGTGGACTCCTGGATGCAGATGTGACGGGTGACGGAACTCAGTGCGAACGAAGGTCGGACAGGAAACGCTGGGCGCGCGGGTGCTGCGGGCTTCGGAAGAAGGAGCTGGGCTCGGCCGATTCGAGGATGCTGCCGTTGTCCATGAACCAGACGCGGTCGGCGACTTCGCGCGCGAAGTTCATCTCGTGGGTCACGCACATCATCGTCATGCCGTCGGCCGCGAGGCTGCGCATCACGGCCAGCACCTCGCCGACCATCTCCGGGTCGAGCGCGCTGGTCGGTTCGTCGAACAGCATCGCCGGAGGCTCCATCGCGAGCGCACGCGCGATCGCCACCCGCTGCTGCTGTCCGCCGGACAGCTGCGCCGGGTACGACATGGCCTTGGCCGCGAGCCCCACGCGCTCGAGCAGCTGCATCGCCTTGTCGCGCGCCTCGGCACGCTTGACGCCGGCCACGTGCATCGGCGAGAGCATCACGTTGTCGAGCGCCGAGAGATGCGGAAACAGATTGAAGCTCTGGAATACGAAGCCGATGCGGCTGCGCAGGCGGTTGAGCTGTGCGCCGGTCATCCGGGCGTGGATATCGTGCCCGTCGAACAGCAACTGGCCCGACTTGATCTCTTCCAACCGGTTCACGGTGCGGATCAGCGTGGACTTTCCCGAACCCGACGGACCGCAGACCACCACCACCTCGCCCTTGCGGACCTCGGCGTTGATGTCGACCAGGGCCTGGTAGTCGCCATACCACTTGTTCACGTTCGAGAACAGGATCATGGGTGGCACTCCGGAGGTCGTTGTCATGATCCTAGATTCCGTAGTTGGACGCGCCCGAGCGGGCTGCGATGCGGTGCGATGGCAAGGCGCGACAACGCTGCGGGCTCATGCCCGCGAGGCGGAGCAACGCCGCCAGCGCGCCGCAGCGCGGCTCGATCGGGTGCGTAGCGCTCTCACCCCGGAGGTGACGCCTGTCGTGGGAACAAAACTCAGTGTTCATGCGGGTTAGCCTGCGGCGGTAAGCGGTCAACTGCGGAATTTAGGATCATGGTTCGGCGGCCACGGGCTGCACGCTCACGGTTGTCGGTTTCGCCTTGCCCGCACCCCCGGTGCCGGCACGCCGGGCGGCAATGCGGCGCTCCAGCGCGTTCGCGGCCTGGGTCAGGCTCCAGCAGACGACGAAGTAGATGGCCGCCAGGATGAAGAACACCTGGAACGGTTTGGTCAGAAGCTGGTTGTTGATCTGGTTGGCCGCGAACGTGAGCTCGGGCACGTTGATCACATAGCCCAGCGTCGTCTCCTTGATCGTGGAGACCCATTGGCTGAGCATGCTGGGCAGCATGTTGTAGAGCGCTTGCGGCAGGATCACCAGCCGCATCGCGCCGAGGTGGCTGTGGCCCAGGGCCCGGGCCGCTTCCATCTGGCCCTTCGGCAGCGCCTCGATGCCCGCGCGGACCACCTCGCTGAGGTAGGCGCCTTCGTAGATCACCAGCGTGCACAGCATCGTGACGAAGCCCGAGACGTTGCGCCCGATCAGCAGCGGCACGAGGAAGTACACCCACAGGATCACCATCAGCAGCGGCACCCCGCGCACGACGTACACCAGCGCTGTGGCCGGCCAGTTCAGCAGCGGCCAGGGCGACAGGCGCGCGAGCGCCATCAGCACGCTCAGCGGAAAGGCCAGCACGATCCCGAGCACCGACAGGATCAGCGTGCAGGCGATGCCCCCCAGCGGCCCGTTGGGGTACTGGCCGATCAGGATCAGCAGCCAGTTGTCGCGCAGGATCTCGAAGACGTCGACCAGCATCGTTCACCTCGCCCCTGCAACGCGGGTGCGCCGGCTCAACCACGCACCGAATGCCATGATCAGCAACGAGCAGCCCAGGTACAGCAAGGTCGCCAGCAGGTACGCCTCGAAGGTGCGAAAGCTCTGGCTCTCGACTTCCTTGACGGCATGCGTCAACTCGGCCACGCCGATCGCCATCGCCAGGCTGCTGTTCTTGAACAGCGAGACGCTGTGGTTGATCAGTGCCGGCAGCGCATTGCGCAAGGCCTGCGGCATCAGCACGTGCCGCATCGCGCCGACGAAGCCGTGGCCGAGCGCCCGCGCGGCCTCGGCCTGGCCGGGGGCGACCGAACGCAGTCCGGAACGCATGTCTTCGCTGAAGTACGCGGCCTGGCACAGGCCGAGGCCGACGATCGCGAACAGGGCCTCGCCGCTGTGGTCGCTGAGCCAGCCCTGCAATGCGTCGGGCAGCAGGCTCGAGATGCCGAAGTACCACAGCATCAGCTGCACCAGGGTCGGCACGTTGCGGTGGTACGAGACATAGGCCGCCACGCCTCGCTGCGCAAGCCTGCTCGGCGTCAAACGCACGACCAGCAGCGTCACGGCGAGTGTCATCGCCAGCAGCCACGAGGCCACGGCGATCACCAGCGTGAGCATCACGCCGTGCATGAGCATCTTGCCGAACTCGGGGTTCAGCAGGATCGCCAGCAGGTCGAAGCCCTTCATGCCGTGCTCGCGTGCGTTGGGGCCGTGAAACCGGTCAGACCTGCCCGGGCCGCGCGGTGGACAGCCCGCCGGGCACTTGCAAGGTCGGCGTGATTTCCATGTGGCCGATGTTCACCGCGATCGGCGCGGCGATCGCGAACGCGATCGCGTTGGCGATGTCGGTGGCCTGCGGCAGCTCGAAGCCTTCGATGAACTTCTCGCGAATCTCTTTCGAGTCGCCGTGCACATGGGCGAAGATGTCGGTGGCGACGCGGCCCGGGCAGATCTCGGTGACGCGCACACGCTTGCCGAACGCGTCGATGCGCAACTGGCGCGACAGCATGCTCACCGCGGCCTTGGTCGCGTGGTAGGTCGAGTTGCCGCCGAAGTTGTAGGCGCCGGCGATCGAGCTGATGTTCACGACGTGGCCACGGTCGCGCGCCACCATGCCCGGCACGACGAGGCGGCACAGGTGCAGCACGGCCCGCAGGTTCACGTCGATCAGCAGGTCGATGTCCTCGGCCTTGGCCTTCAGGATCGATTCCGGGCGGTCGACGCCGGCGTTGTTGACCAGCACGTCGAATTCGACCTCACCCGCGAGCCGGGTGATGCCCGCCAGGTCGGTGACATCGATCGCATGGGCGATGCAGCCCGTGCGCTCGGCCAATGCGCCGAGCGCCTTGGCGCTGCGTGCCAGCGCGTGAACCTGCAGACCCTCGGCACGCAGGCGCTCGACCACGGCGGCGCCGATGCCGGACGAAGCGCCGGTGACGAGGGCGGTCTTGTAGTCGCTGAACGGCATGGTGTGGCTTCCTTGTGCGGATGGGTTCAATTTATCGATCCAGGCGCAAACACGCCAAGACGGAATGACTGTGTAGAGATAAGGCGCTCTTATGTCGGGACCAACCCCTTGTCAGGCCCGCTTGGCCATCTGCTGCGAGATCGGCACGATGCGGCCGCCGCCCGCTTCGACTTCACGGCGGATCGTGCGTGCCAGCGCCACCGCTCCCGGCGTGTCGCCATGGACAAGAATCGATCGGACCGGCATCGCCAGGGGCTTGCCGCTGTAGGTGAGGATGGTTCCGTCCTGCAGCAACCGGCGCACGCGTGCGAGCACGGCGGCTTCGTCCTTGATGACCGAATCGGGCAGCTTGCGCGGCACCAGCAGGCCCTCGTCGTCGTAGGCACGGTCGGCGAGGAAGGCGCTGGCCCTGCGCAGCCCGCACTGCGCGGCCGCGCCCTCGATCGCCCGGCTGCTCGACGAACTGATGATGAGCTCGGAATCGAAGTCGGCAATCGCCCGAAGCAGCGGGCCGGCCAGTTCGGCGTCGGCCGCGGCCAGGTTGCCTAAAGCGCCGTGAAAGCTCATGTGCGTCATGCGGTGGCCGGCCGCGCGTGCCATGCCGGCCAGCGCGCCGAGCTGATAGGTCACCATGGTCGCGAGTTCGGCGGTGTCGATCTGCATCGGGCGACGCCCGAAGCCCTGCCGGTCCGGAAAGCCCACGTGCGCGCCGACGTCGACGCCATGCCTCAGCGCGAGGCGGACCGTGCGGTCCATGATGGCCGGATCGCCGGCGTGGAAGCCGCACGCGACATTGGCCGACGAGATCAGCGCGAGCATGGCTTCGTCCTCGCCCATGCGCCAGGGGCCGTAGCCTTCGCCGAGGTCGGCGTTCAGGTCGATGTCCATGGGGTGTCCTCGCGAGGTGAGCTTCAGAGCGGGTCGAGATCGACGAGTGGCGTGCCGTAACCCACCGTCGCGCCGTGTGCGACGCGCACGCCGATGACCGTGGCCGCCTGCGGCGCGGGCACCGGCAGCAGCAGCGCGCCGATCTGCAGCAGACCGACCGCTTCGCCAGCGCGAACTCGCGCACCGACGGGTGCGAGTGCTGCAGGGTGCAGCGGATGGGCATGCAGGAATACGCCGACCGACGGCGCGTTCACCGTCAGGCTGTGCGACGGCGGATGCGCGGTCTCCGCTGCCGGCGTGGTGAGCTCCTGCACGACGATGGCATCGCCACCGTCGTGCCGCAGGCGCAGCAGCAGGTCCGGGCCGCGCAGTTCCAGCAGGACGATATCGGTCTCGGCAAGCCACGCGGAGAGTTGCGGAACGCGATCGATCTGCATGCTCAGCCCCTTGCCTGCTGGCGTTGGCAGAGCGCGACCAGGCGCTGCGCTTCGGCCAGCCAGGCCTGCGTCTCGACCAGCGCCGCGGTGGCCTCGTCCCAGGTCGTTTCGATGAAGCGCACACGGCTGCCGATCGCGGCCTGACCGAGGCGCCACAGGTCGGCCTCGATCACCGTGCCGAGCTTCGGGTAGCCCCCCGAGGGCTGGGCGTCGCGCATCTGCACGATCGGCTGCCCGCCGGGCGGCACCTGGATCACGCCGGGGACGATGCCGTGCGAGCGCATCTCGACCGCTGTCTGCGCTTCCAGTGGGGTGCCGGCCAGCCGGTAGCCGTAGCGGTCGCTCTGCGCGGTGATCTTCCATTCGCCGGCCCAGAACGCAGCGCGCGAGGCCTCGGTGTAGTGCATGTATTCGGCCGCCGGCAGCACGCGCATCGCCTGCAGGCCGTCGACTTGCAAGGGCAGCGCCAGCGCCGGCGGCAGCAGGCCGAAGCCGCTGGTGCGCGCGCTCGACAGCGGCGCACCTGCGCGCAGCACGTCGCCCTGGCGCAGCGCACGACCTTCATGGCCGCCGAAGCCACCGCGCAGCTGCGTGCTGCGCGAGCCCAGCACGGCGGGCACGTCGACGCCACCGGGCAGGCACAGGTAGGCCCGACTCGCCCGCCAAACCCCGGCACGCGGCAGACCGAGGCTCAGCACCTGGCCGGCACGAGCCTCGCCGACCCACCACGGCAGCAGCGCCGTGTCGTCCAGGCGTGCGCCGCAGTCGGCGCCGGTCAGCGCGAACGCGCCGTCCGCGGCGAAGCGCACCTGAAACGGGAACACCGGGATCTCGATGCCGGCGGCGCCTTCGTCGTTGCCGAGCAGCAGGTTGCCGGCGGCCAGCGCCAGCGGGTCCATCGCACCCGAGGTGCCGACGCCCCATCGAAGCGCGCCCAGGCGCCCCAGGTCCTGCACGGTGGCCAGCGCACTGGCGGACAGGATCTCGATCATCGGATCACCTTCGCGACGCGAAAGCGCAGCGCGTCGCCGGGCTGCAGCAGGGCCGGTGGGTCCTGTCCCGGTTCGAAGAAGCACATCGACGTGCTGCCGATGGTGTTCCAGCCGCTCGGGCCGGTGGACGCCGAGACGCCGGTCTGCGCGCCGCCGATCGACACCGCACCGCCCGGGATGCTGAGCACCGGCACCTTGCGCCGCGGCGTGGCGATGCGCGCGTCCATGCCGCCGAGGTAGCAGTAGCCGGGGTGGCTGCCGAGCGCGTAGACCGGGTACAGCGGTGCGCTGTGGATCTCGACGATCTCGTCGATCGACAGGCGGGTGTGCGCGACCACGTCGGCCAGATGCGGGCCGCCGTCACCGCCATACACGACCGGCAGCTCGACAATGCGACCTTCCAGCGGCAGCGGACTGGCGGCATCCCACGCGGCGCGCAGGCGCGTCTCGATCTCGATCAGCGTGCGCGGCGCATGTTGCAGGCTGAGCATCAGGTTGTTCATGCCGGGCACCGCTTCGCGCACCTCGGGCCACAGTGCGGCTTCGCGCGCCAGCGCCCAGATGCGCTGCTGGGCCGCCAGCGTCATCGCGTGGCCCGGGGCTTCGAACAGCAACGCGCTGGTGCCGAGCGCACTGACGGCAGGCTGTTCGACTGTCATGCCGCGCTCTCCTGCTTCAGCCAGCGCTCGAGCTGGTGGATATCGACACCGCCCGCGGCGAAGCCTGGCTCTTCGACGATGCGACGGTGCAAGGGCAGGTTCGTCGCGATGCCATCGACCTGCATTTCGGACAACGCCAGCCGCATGCGCGCGAGCGCGTCCTCGCGTGTCGCGCCGTGCACGATCAGCTTGGCGATCATCGAGTCGTAGTACGGCGGCACGCGGTAGCCGGCGCTCGCATGGCTGTCGACGCGCACGCCGAAGCCGCCGGGCAGCACCCAACCGGTGATCAACCCCGGCGACGGCGCGAAAGTCTCGGGGTTCTCGGCATTGATGCGGCATTCGAGTGCATGGCCGCGGCAGCCGATGTCGGCCTGCGCCAGTGTCAGGCGCTCGCCGCGGGCCACGCGGATCTGCTGCTGGACGAGGTCGATCCCGGTGGTCATTTCGGTCACCGGGTGCTCGACCTGCAGACGGGTGTTCATCTCGATGAAGAAGAACGCGCCGTCCTCGTAGAGAAACTCGAAGGTGCCGACACCGCAGTAGCCGATCTGCCGGCAGGCCTGCGCGCAGCGCTCGCCGACCTCGGCGATCAAGTCGGCGGCGATGCCGGGCGCCGGCGCCTCCTCGAGCACCTTCTGGTGGCGGCGCTGCAGCGAGCAATCGCGGCTGCCCAGCCACAGCGCATTGCCGTGGCTGTCGGCCAGCACCTGGATCTCGACGTGGCGCGGGTGGAGCAGGAACTTCTCGATGTAGACCTCGGGGTTGCCAAATGAACGCCGTGCCTCTTCGCGGGTCAGCGCGAGCGCGTCCAGAAGGCCTGCCTCGTCCTGCACCACGCGCATGCCGCGCCCACCGCCACCGCCAGCCGCCTTGACGATCACCGGATAGCCGATCTCGCGCGCGATCGCCTGAATCGCTGTCGGGTCATCGGGCAAGCTGCCGTCGGGCCCGGGCACACACGGCACGCCGGCCGCGCGCATCGCGCGCTTCGCCGCAACCTTGTCGCCCATCGTGCGGATGCAGGCCGAACTCGGACCGATGAACGTGAGCCCGGCGGCTTCGACGCTGGCGACGAAGCCGGCGTTTTCGGACAGGAAGCCGTAGCCGGGATGGATCGCCTGCGCGCCGCTGACTTCGGCGGCGAACAGGATCGCCGCCTGGTCGAGGTAGCTCTTGCCCGGCGAGGCCGGGCCGATGCACAGCGCCTGATCGGCGTGGCGCACGTAGAGCGCGTCGCGGTCGGCTTCTGAATGCACGGCGACCGTGCGCAACCCCAGGCCGCGGCAGGCGCGCTGGATGCGCAGCGCGATCTCGCCGCGGTTGGCGATCAGGACGGTGTCAAACATGGAGGACGGTGTCGGGAAGCGCGGTCATTTCAGGCGAACCGCAGCAATGGCTGACCGGCGTCGACTTCCTGGCCCGACGTGACGAGGACCTCGGCCACCGCCGCGTCGTGTTCGGCGAGGACCTGGTTGAAGACCTTCATCGCTTCGATGACGCACAGCACCTGGCCGGCCGTGACCGCCTGGCCGACCGAAACGAAGGCGGGCTCGCCAGGTGCGGGAGCGAGATGCACCACGCCATAAAGCGGCGCGCACAGCGGCTCGATCACGGGCGCGCCCGCAGTCGGCGCGGAAGCCTCGTCCGCTCGAGGCTTGCGCGCGATCGACACGGCGTCTCCAGCAGGCGCCGTGCGCGGCTGCGATCCGGCGGCGGGCCGACGCACGAGACGCAAGGTCCAGCCATCCTGGCTGAACTCCATCTCGGCGAGGTCCGAGGCGGTCATCGCATCGATGCATGCCTTGATCTGCTGTTGATCCATCTGCGTCCGCCCGGGCTGTCGGCGTGTTCGGCGAACACGCCTGTCTCTACAAGCTCAAAGGTATCGGCGAAACACGTTCAACGCCAAGACGGAATCTCTGTGCCGAGATAAGGGCGGCTTATGACAGGCCGCCGGCCTGCATCTCCTCTGGCGCCAGCAGCGAGCCCGGCACCACTGCCACCAGCTCGAGCAGGATCTCCCTGATCGCCTGCGCCGGCTCGGACAGCGGCAAGTGGTCCGACTGGCACAGCGCCAGCGGCGCCTCGATCACCGGGTCGACGATGCGGCACTGCCAGGCCTTGCACGAGGCCACGACCTCGCGCGCCATCGAGGCGGGCAGGATCGTCGCACCCAGCCCGTCGGCGATGACGGCGGTCAGCGTGCTGGCCGATTCGATCTCGGCGACCACGCGCGCCGTCATGTCGGCCGCGGTGAAGGCCTCGTCGACCATCTTGCGCACGATGTTGTAGGGGCGCGCCAGGTACAGATCGGTCTCGCCCAGCGTCGACAGCGGCACCTGCTCGGGCGGCTGCGGCATGCTCTGCGGGCCGACCAGGTACAGCGGCTCCTTGAGCAGCGGCAGGAACTTCAGGCCGTGCACCGCGGTCTTGCCGCCGTACAGCACGGCCAGGTCCATGCGGCCGTTCATCACCAGCTCGGACAGCGTGCTGCCGTAGGTCTCGTTCAGGTACAGCAGCACGCCCGGATGGCGTGCGCGCACCGTGCGCAGCAGCGGCAATGCCAGACCCGCCGCAGCGGTGCCGGGCGCGAGCCCGACCGACACCGCGCCCGAGACGCCGCGGCCGGCGGCGTCCATGTCGACGCGTGCCTGCTCGCACTGGCGCAGGATCAGCTGGGCGTGGCGGTACAGCACCTTGCCGGCTTCGGTCGGCGTGACGCCGCGCTTGGTGCGCAGCAGCAGCTGCTGGCGCACCTCGCCTTCGAGCGTGGCGAGTTGCTGGCTCAGTGCCGGCTGGGCGATGTGCAGCACATCGGCGGCCTGCGTCAGGCTGCCGATGTCGACGATCTTCACGAAGTACTTCAGCCGCCTCAGGTTCACCGCGCAGTCTCCTTTTATCTTTCAGTTCACGGGGAAATGAACGTGGTCGTCGAAGGCTGTGGGGTTGTGGGCGAAGGCAGATGCGGTGGGCAACTCGCTAGAGTTGTCCACGGCGGCTGCCGGTGCGCGCAAG
>Ga0307517_10003315_pt1 | contig 25130 bp, 29 predicted proteins | sample 23_EM_MG_FD_194515 | JGI IMG/M metagenome (GOLD analysis project Ga0307517, IMG submission 194515) | Populus trichocarpa ectomycorrhiza microbial communities from riparian zone in the Pacific Northwest, United States - 23_EM | ecosystem: Host-associated > Plants > Roots > Unclassified | place... | reverse complement strand
ACGTCCGCAAAAGGGCAGCATGGGAACGGGTGCATTGGGAGCGAAGGTATGAAGAGGCTGGGCGCTGGGGGTAGAGTATCAGGGGGGTGGCTGCGCCAGGGGGGGTCAAATGCGTCAGGACGCAAAAAGGGCAGCGTCCAATGCGTCCGGACGCATTGGACGCGGCCCTTTCACTTCCGGACGGAATAAGCCCGGGTGGACGCACCCAGAACAGGAGTTTACGTTATAAGCACCTGCAACGTCCGGCCCACAGGGTGAGCGGGGAGAGACAGAACGCAAGGTACTTTTTTTTGCTGATGTAAGACCATTGAGACCAATAACCACTTGCTTCCACCTGGCCCAGGGCGTCCCCCCTGCGCAAGTCATTCTGAACCCAATATAAGTACCGCTCAACGCACCACCTCAGTGCCAGTGGAGTATTGCAACAGCTGTACCGAACGCTGGCCCAGTTGTCCAAAATACTCCGCAGGCCAATGCTCCTGGGCCGGCCCAAAACGTACCTGCTCCGCTGTCGAATCCCCAAGCGCAGAACAATCCCCCACCCCCAGGCTCGGCGATCCCCCAAGCTCAGAACAATTGTCCCGGCTGCGTAATTATTCCGCCACAAATCCAAGCGGCTGCCCCAATGGGCATTCTCAGTACGCCACTGAGGATGCAACATACTTCCCCGGCAAATCCCCAAGCGCAGAACAATCCCCCACCCCGAGGCCCCACAATCCCCCAAGCTCAGAACACTCGTCCAGGTGCAGCGAATCCGAAGCGTGGAATGACCCCCCACCCGCAGGCCAGGCGAATCTCCAAGCTCAGAACAATCCTCCACCTCCAGGCCTGGCGAATTCCGGACCTTGGAATTGTCTGCCCTTGGGGCAGAAATATCGTCACCCTCCGGCGAATATTTCTGCAATAAACCATCTGGCTCTCCCAATGTTTATCCCTGGAATGCCAGTGCGGGTCCAACATGCTCCGGCGAATGTCCAAGATCCAAAGAATCCTGCCGGCGTAGCGAATCTCCAAGCTCTGAATAATGCTGCTGGCGCAGCGAATCTCCAAGCTCCGAACAATCCTGCCGGCGCAGCCAATCCCCCAGTTCCGAACAATCCTGCCGGCGCAGCGAATTCCCAAGCTCCGAAAAATACTCCTATCCCGGTAAATATTCCTGCGCGAATCCAAGTGGGTCCCCCAATGGGCATTCTAGGTACCCTACTAGGGATACAAGATGCTCCTCCGGCGGATATCCCGGTAGCTGCGGCACTGATCGTACAGGATCCTGCTTTGAATACATTGGCAAGGCCTGACGAGTACTTCGCGCAGTGTGGGATCTGTTCCAAATTAGTGAGTTTTTTCACAACTATCCGGATGTGTTTGTTGTCAACTGACCGACTTAGGATATATAGATTGGAGTGCTATGCTTGGATGTCCAAGTGTTGTTCGTATTGTTTGGGTCCGTAATTGGGCCGATATCAACCGTGCAGAACGAAATTATCGCCGTCTCCATTGGCGCAATCCTCATAGCAATGGGGTTGGTTTTGCAGAGTTAAATGCCTATGACATACGCGAACTGTCAGGGATTATTTCGAGAACTGGGCCACAGAACACAATTCGCTACATACTTGGCGCGACTGGTGAAGGCCGCAAAGAGGTCTGCCTTCCTCTCGCGTTCCCGTTATCTTATATTAACTACGTTTTTATCGAGAATGCTGAAGAGGTAAGGGCCTAGCTGCTGTCGAATCCGGTTCTCGAGGATCCATTGGATCTGTTGGTCTATTGTCATCGCTGATATACTGCGGACAGGGTACCCACTCCGCCCTTGAGAAGAGACAACTATCTTCCTGAAAATGCCATCGCCAAATAGACACGGCAAGCAGGAGCACCTACTGTCATTCAAGCACCACGAAAGGAAGTGAGACCAGACTCCGGCCCAGCCAATGCTAGATGTAACCAGGCAAATGCCTATCCCCTTTTTCTCCCGGTATCTAGCAGTTCATCATCTGATGTTACCGACGCCGGGAAGGGATGTTAAGCAATCATCGGAACATTACCATCCTGCGTTCCAGATCCCACCAAATCCCTCCATTTTCGTATACCCCTTGCTATTCAATCGCCATCCAAAATGAATACCCACAATGGGTAAGACCTGAGGGGCTACGGTGGTGAGACTCTGGATGTCAAGGTACGGAAGCGTGGGGCTCCATCTGATTCGGAAGATTGGGAGCATTTGAATAAGAAATTGCGTCAGGCTTCAAATGTTATCGATTCGCTGAAAGCAACGGAGGACCAGAAGCGTCGGGCTCAGTTCTATGACGAAAAAGGTGACGAATACACCAGTCTAGTTACGAGATTGTGTTTGACATTGTCCGCAGAGTGAGGTTGATCAGGGCGTGGTGGATCAGGGTGTGGTCGATCTGACGGCGTGTCGTTTATATGCTAAGTCTACTAAGACATATATTAGTGATTGCAATTTCTGTTCGATAGATTTAATAGAGTAGTACTTAAGAGTTTTAGAATACGGTTTAGATCTTGCTCCGATGAGTTTTTTCGTCTGGGTTCGCACATGGCGTAGTATGATAGCTTGTGGTGTTGTGTTCAGATTCAGGGGGGGAGCTAGGGTCTTGGCTGACTCTGACGCCAAGAGATGTCACTGTACGCAATGTCTCTTGGCGCATACATACTTGTGAGGCTTAAAACAGTATTGCAGTGGGTCCTGCAAATCACCGGTGACAATCAAGACTCAGTACTTTTCATGATCTTTCGACAACCTAAGATCTATAGCTTTATCTGCCGTCGTTGGCAAAGTGACTTCGTTATCTATCCTACGATATAGAATCCAAACCATACAGATCCAGATCTACAACACGACGTTGCGGTACACCCTAAGTCGCATTCCCTACTTGTACCTCTCCTAGGGCTCACTGCCTGCAAAATGTACAGCGTCGATGAAATCAATATAAAGACCCCTCCAACCCCGCCCACGCTCCACGCTTCGCACCCCCTCCACCTCCAGTCATTGAAATTACAACTCCACGTCGTTCAGTGTACGATCCACCCTCGCCCCCTAACTCTACCTTCCCCTCAGGCTTCGCGTCCCTGAACCCCCATCTCCACGATGGAAGATCTTCCCCCTCTCCCCTCTTCGAGGAACTCGTCTAGAGCACCCTCGGCGCAGTCTTCTTCCCCTGAGCTCTCTGAATCCCACCTCTACATACGCGACTTTGTTCACGAAACCCGCCAGAGACTTAACTTCACTTCGGTCCAACTCCCTATCCTCGACGATCACCAGCTCTCTGGCTTGTCTGACGGTGAGACGATTCTCGTCCCCCTTTCCTGCTCCACCCTCAACGCGCTCGCGTCCATGACGCGTCAGCTCGATACCATAACAACCCAATTAGGCAACATCCAGTCTGCTCTCCACACCATGCCCACCTGGCCTGCGCTCCAGGGTGTCATCGAACCGATCAACGCAGCCATTCGTGACCTGTCACATAGGGTGACTGCCCCCCCCCCCCAAGCGCCTGCCCCCACTCGGCCCCCGGTTCCCCCGACTGGTGTGACCACACACCAAGCCCCTGCAACAGCTCGGCCACCTTTTCCCCCATCTGGTGCGACCGCACCCCCCCTTTCCAGGCCCAAAGCGAGGGCCCCCCCTCCCAACAAGGGCTCCTCGTCCTCCTTCGACCCGGACATCCCCAGATATGATGTGGGCACCCGATCCTTTTACGGCGACCCTAGAGCATACGCGGTCAAGTTCCCGGACTACTGGGAAGCAAACGCGTTTCGCGAAGGAAAGTACCCCGACCCAACCACCTTCATCCCTGGGCACCTCGCCCCCGACTGCCCCAAACCTCAACAATCGTATGCCAAGGCCGCCTCTGCTGGCGCTCCCAAGGGCAAGAAGAATAAGAGCTCCCTCACGGCCGCCCAAGTCGCGTCAGCAAGCATCGGTGTGCCTGTATCCCAGCAACCGAAATCGCTCCCTACGGCCGAAAGAAGGTTTTACGCTCCCCGTTCCTCCCCCTCCGAGCACCAACAAGCGTCTTTGATAGCTGCCACCTTCCCCGACATAGCTGCTCGTGTCCTTAGGGATGCCAACTGTATCCTCCCCCTCGCAGTCACGACCAAGGTCAACGATCGTGGTTCAGTCACCCTACTCGTCACCGACCCTGCCACCCCCGCTGCCGCCTTGGCACCCTACTCCGGCGCTCTCTCTGCCCAGCTCAACAAGTCATTTCCGGTGGGTGAGTCCCCCTGGTTGCCCTTCCGCCTCGCCCCCAACGAAGCCCAACTCGCCATCCACTCCCTCCCTATCGCGTTCCTCCCTGAGGACCCGAATGAACTCTTCCCGTGCCTCGCGGAGTCGATCCTCAACTCCAAAAACATACGCATCCTCGCCGCCAGATTCCTCAACCCCGACGCTCGGTCGAGGGAGAACAAGACTGCCGCCTCCGTCATCGTCTCTGTCCACCCAGGGGACGTCCCAGTCATGGGTTCCTCTATACGTCTCTTCTCCCGTTCCAGGACGGTCGAGCGAGCATACTCCTCCAATAGGTACACGCAGTGCAAGAACTGTTGGGGCTTCGGACACGTTGCCCCCAGGTGCCCCTCAGTCGACCCTGTCTGCCCCATCTGTTCTCTCAACCACACCCGAGCCATGCACCGGTGTCCCAACCCTACCTGCCCTGGAGGTGGCAACACTAAGGCTACTCCTGGCTGTTGCTCTTCCTCACCACCGAGATGCGCCCAATTGCGATGGGGCCCACACTGCGACTCACAGGGATTGTGACTCCCGACCGTCTCCGCCCACTCTCAGGCGTTCTACCGTTGCCGAAACGATTGTTCCTCCGCCGCCCGCTGGCGACGAGATGGACACGGCCAACGACGACGATGACCTCTCGCCCCCCGCTTCACCCACCCGCTCCCTCCAGTCAGCGTTCGAGATGGCTACTCCAAGAGCCAGAAGCTCAACGATTCTTCCGGCCCCAGTAGGGCCCACACAAGGTAGCCGACTCCTCCCCCCAGTGGAGCCCGCCAGCCCCTCTCCTATGAGCAGAACTCCTTCGGGCCTGGCCCGTTAATGCAGTACAACCATACGTCGTGGGGCGGTGAGCAGGACTCCCCTCCCCCTCCGAAACCCTTCACACTCGTTCAACACAACTGCCTCGGGAGCTGGGATGTGTTCCTTTCGCTTTTCGGGTCGTTCACGCAACTGGCCCACCCTCCGTCCATCGTAGCCCTGCAGGACCCACCGGTCTACAGGGGCAAGCTACCCTCGTTTAATATGTTTACTGTTTTTTCCCCCCCCGCCGACGGTGGCTGCAAGCCCCGCGTCGCCTTTTATGTTTACAGTTCGTTTCTGGCTACTGTTTCCCTCCTACCCCGGTTTTTTGGCAGGGGTGATGTTATGGCTTTGGACCTCTTCACCCCTGACGGCTTCTTCAACCCCGCCACCACTGGCTTTACAATAATCAACTCATACAGCACGAAGGGTCGTCTAAACAACACCCGCTCTGTCCCTCCGGATATTATCTTTCCTGCCTCCTCTCTCCCCACCCCCACGTTGGGAGACCTCAACATCCACCACCCGATATCTGACCCCCTCAGGACATTTAAAGAGGATGAGTTAGCCACCTCGTCGCCCTACTTTGACAGGGCTTCAGACCTCGGCTTCTCCCTACTGAACACTCCGGGGGTCTTCACGCGCTTCTCCATGTCACTCATTGGGCGCCCCGGCGTCCTGGACCTCGCATTTGCCTGCCCCCTGCTCGCCCCTTATTTCACAGAGTGGTCCGACCCACTCCCCTCCACCGGATCCGATCACATTCCCATCCTCCTACGGTTCGAGGCTCCCGTCTTCCGAGCCCCCCCTCCAGCCCCCAACTGGGCCCTTACTGATTGGCCTTCTCTCGAGGCTTCGCTCAAGGCGACCTCGATCCCCCCGCCCCCACCTCTGCCGACGACAAGGTCTATGGACATTTGGTTCAGGACGAACTTGGACAGGGTGACAGCCCAGCTAGCCCTATATACCCCGGTCAAGCGGGTCACATTCCGGTCAAAGCCCTGGTGGACAGAGCTCCTTTCTCAACTCAGGAAAGCCTACAGTTCCGCCCTCCGCTCCTCCAAGGCAGACAGATTCGACGCCGCCCTCCTTGCCTCGGCAAGGACGGCTAGGTCCTCCTACTTTAAAGCAATTAAGAAGGCCAAAAGGGACCACTGGTCCGCCTTCCTGGCCACGGCAACCCCGCAGACTGTCTGGACGGCGAAAAAGTTCGCAATAGGCCGACCGCCCCCCCGTTTTCCTGAGCTCCCAGGAGCAGCTACACCACTTGAACTAAACAAGGCCCTCCTCAACCATTTTTTCCCTGGCGAGCCGGCCAGGTCCGTTGACTCTATTTTGCTTCCCTTCAGAGACTGCCCGCCCCTGACAGCTGAGGAGGTGTGCAGGGCTCTAGCCCGCTCCTCTCCATTCTCGGCCCCCGGCCCCGACAAGACCCCCAATTCGGTGTGGAAAAGGATAAACAGGGTGGCTCCCCACCTTATCCACGACCTGCTCTCCCCGCTGGTATCTCATGGTTTTCATCCCCCCGCCCTCAAGAAGGCCGACGGCATTGTCCTAGACAAACCTGGGAAGCCTTCGTACGACTCGCCCTCCTCTTTTCGTGTGATAGTACTACTACAAACGTTCTCCAAGATCCTGGAAAGGGTTATGAACTCGAGACTATCCGGAGTAGCCCTCGTGGCAGGCCTCATCAACCCTCACCAGTGCGGATCGCTGGCCGGCTTATCGGCATCGGACGCTGTCATTACCCTCACTCATGAGATTAGGACCCTGCAGATGGCTGGGAGAAAGGTTTCCACGCTCTTTCTCGACATCAAAGGGGGCTTCGACAATGTCAACCCGTCCACCCTGTGTAACATGCTCAAATCAAGGGGCGTGAACCCCTACCTCGTGTCGTGGACCAGGTCCTTCCTCACATGCAGGTTATGCCGACTACTTTACCAAGGGTCACCAAAGGTCTTTGCCCCAGTCTCGGTGGGCACCCCTCAGGGGTCCCCAGTCTCCCCCCTCCTCTTCGTCATTTACGTCTCCCGGCTTTACTCTGAGATCCCCCAGGGCCTCACCCTCTCCTACGTTGACGACTTCGGTCTCACAGCTTCCTCGGCGTCCTACCGCCGGAACATACAGTTACTACAGAAACACTACGCGGTGCTAAAGGCTAAAGGAGCCCGCCTGGGTGTCGGCTTTTCCATTCCCAAGACTGAACTTATACACTGGCAGACAAAGCGGGATAGGGGCCCCCTTTCTCGTGCAGCGATCCACCTGGATGGGTCCGTTTTTCATCCCAAGGATGAGGTCCGATGGCTCGGGTACTGGTTTACCCCATCGATCTCGACAACCCCGCACTTCACCAAGAGATTGGCTAAAGCCCAGGCCGCGTTTGTGGCAGTAAAAAGGCTCTCCCCCCCGGGGACGGGCCTCCCCCCCTTTCTGTGCCATCGTCTGGCTTCATCTCTTCTGTTTCCAATGCTTAGCTACGGTGCAGACACATTCGAGCCCACTATCCATATGACGAGGAAGCTCGCGTCCTTCTGGCACAAGGTCCAGAGGTGGACCACCAACGGCTTTGCCTGCACCCCTATTGACATCCTCGCTGTGGAGGCCTGCTTGCCCCCCGTTGACCTCCTCCTCGCGTACAAACGCCGCCTGGCCTGCTTGAGAGTTATGTGCTCTCCACCCGAAATCAACCCCGCCGCTGCTAGGCTACCGCCCTCCCTCCCCACGCCGTCGCCTCATCGTCACGGCCCTGACACCAGACCCCTCTGCCGCGGTAACGCAGGGTCAAGACTACCTCTCCCATGGCGCCAGGTTAGACCCGCCCTCAAGAATAGGACCCACCTCCCCCTAGACGCCCTCCCTCACCATATGTTCTTCCTCCTCGGCCCCGATGGCCTCGCCCCCCTCCCCGTTACCTCCCAGCACCTGCTAGGGGAGTCATACCCGGCGCCCCCTCCGGGACGCGCCTACCCCCAGCTCAAACTCCTGTGTAAGAACCGTCTCATGGAAGAGTGGGAATTGGTTGCACCGGACCCCCCCCGATACGAATACCGCCCCTCGTTGAAACCCCACCCCTTCATGGGCCTTTCCAAGTTCGACGCGGGTCGCCTACACCAGATGAGGTCTGGCAAGAGCTACCTTCGCGCGCACCCCTCCTGGGATGACGACGGCCCCTCAACCTGCCCCAGCTGCGCTGAAGCACCTGAGTCCTTCGAGCACGCTATCCTCCACTGTTCAGCCAAGAGGTCTGCCAGGGTCCGCCACCTTCAGGCGGTCACAGAGCTGGGCCCCGACGCCCCCGTCTGGTCCTCCGCGAGCCTGTTAGGCGCGCTCACCCGGTTTATTCGAGCTACGGCAACGGCCTTCCCTCCGGGCATGTTTTACCGCCCACCCTCCTCAGCTGGATCAGTTTCTTCCCGCTCGTCTAATGTAGTTTCTTTTGGGTACTTTATGTCTTCTCAGGAAAGCTAGATTTAAAATTTGTTGTTTTTCATGCTGTCCGCTGGTTTAAGGAGGGTTTCCTTTGATTTACGTGTTTTAATTTCGTGCCCGTATGTGGGCCTGGGACCGGTACGGACCCCAGATGAAGAGAATAGGTTCCGGATATTTCCTTTGTTAGTTCGCTTTGCGTTTTGGGTTTTGTTTTCGCCATAGCTAGCGCTCCATGCTTTTTCTTTTACCTAAAAAACTAATATATTATATAAAAAAAAAAAAAAAAAAAAAAAAAAAAAACCCCGCCCGCGCTCGACACTCCGCGCCCTCTACACCTCCAGTCATTGAAATCACAACTCCAAGTCGTTCAGTGCACGATCCCCCCTCGCCCCCGATCTTCTCTCGCCTGTCAGGCTTGGTGTCCCGGTTCTTCCATCTCCATTATGGAAGAACTCCCTCCCCTCCCCTCCTCGAAGAACTCTTCAAGAGCCCCCTCCAGACAGTCATCATCCTCCGTGAGCGACCTCACGGAGACCAACCTCTACATACGCGACTTTGTTCGCGAGACAAGCCAAAGGCGGAACTTTACTTCAGCCCAACTCCCCATCCTCGATGACTGTCAGCTCTCTGCGCTCTCGGAGAGTGGGACGATCCTCGTTCCCCTCTCCTACTCTGCTCTCAATGCCCTCTCGTTCATTACGCATCAGCCGGACCCCATAACAACCCAACTAGGCAATATCCAAGCCGTGGTTGCAACCCTCCCCACCTATCTGGCACTCGCGTCCGCCATCACCCCTATTAATGCGGCCCTACGTGACCTGTCACAAAGGGTAACGGCCCCACACCCGACTCAGGTGCCTGCCCCCACTCGGCCTCCTGTTCCTCCGACCAGTACCACCACACCCTCTGCTCCCAAACTGCCGCCACCCCGGGCGAAGACCTGTGCGCCCCCCCAAAACATGGGTTCCTCCTCCTCTTTTGATCCGGACATACCCAGATATGACCCCGACACCCGCGCCTTCTACAGCAATCCCTGAGTGTACGCGGACAAGTTCCCTGATTCGTGGGAGGCTAACGCGTTCTGAGAGAGGAAGTACCCTGACCCCACCAGCTTCATCGAAGGGCACCTTGCCCCTGACTGCCCCAAACCCCAACAATCGTATGCCCAGGCCGCTTCAGTTGGCGCCCCAAAGGGGAAGAAGAATACGAGCTCCCTCACGGCCTCTAAAGTCGCGTCAGCCAGCAACACAGTGTCTGCTACCCAGTCACCAAAGTGGCTCCCCACAGCCGAAAGAAGGTTCTACGCTCCTCGTTCCTCCCCCTCCGAGCACCCACACACGACACTGATGGCCGCTACCTTCCCAGACATTGCTCCTCGTGTTCTTAGGGATACGAACTGTATTCTTCCCCTCGCTGTCACTACCAAGGTCAATGACCGCGGTTGAGTCACCCGTCTCGTCAGCGACCCTGCCACCCCCACTGCCGCCTTTGCCCCCTACTTTGACGCTCTATCCTCCAAACTCAACAAGTCCTTCCAGGTAGGAGAGTCTCTCAGGTTGCCCTTCCGCCTCACCCCCAACGAGGCCCAGCTCGCTATCCACTGCCTCCCCATTGCCTTCCTCCCAGAGGACCCGAACGAACTCTTCCCATGCCTCGCGGAATCGATCCTCAACTCCAAAAACATTGGTCTCCTCGCCACCAGATATGTCAACCCAAACGCACAGTCGAGGGAGGCCAAGGTTGCAACCTCCGTCATTGTCTCTGTCCACCCACGGGACGTCCCAACAATGGGCTCCTCCATTCGACTCTTTTCCCGCTCAAGAACGATTGAGCGCGGGTACTCCTCGAATACATACACACAGGGTAAGAACAGCTGGGGATTCGGCCACGTTGCCCCCAGGGGCCCCTCTACCGACCTGGTTTGCCCCATCTGCTCCCTCAATCACACGCGTACCATGCACCGCTGCCCCAACCCCAACTTCCCTGGAAGTGGCAACCTTAAGGCTACTCCTAGCTGAGGTTCTTCCTCACCACCGCGCTGCGTCAAATGCGGCGGGCCCACACTGCGACTCACGGGTATTGGGAAAACCGCCTGTCACCGCCGACTCTCTGGTGTTGCGCCGTCGCCGAAGAGATCGTTCCTCCGCCACCCGCTGGCGACCAGATGGACACGGCCACCGACGATCACGACCTCTTGCCCCTGTCTCTCTTCTCCCACCCGCTCAGTCCAGTGGGCGTTCGAGATGGCTACTTCAAGGGCCCACCCTGGCCAGTCGAGCGCTTCCTCCCGCAGAGCCCGCTAGGCCCTCTTCTCTGAGTGGAACCCCATCGGGCTTGGCCTGCCAATGCAGAACAACCCTTCATGGTGGAGTGGGCAGCAGGTCTCCCCTCCCCCCCCGAAACCCTTCACTCTCGTTCAACACAACCGCCCCGGGAGCTGCGATGTGTTTCTTTCACTGTTCGGCTCGTTTACGCAACTGGCCCAGCCTCCGTCCATCGTCGCTCTGCAAGACCACCCGGTCTACAGAGGCAAACTATCTTCCTTTAATTTGTTTACGGTCGTTTCCCCCCCCTCAAATGGCGGCTGCAAGCCCCGCGTTGCCTTTTATGTTTACAGTTCTTTTTGGCTACTGTTTCCCTTTTACCTCACTTTTTCGGCAGCGGTGATGTTATGGCATTGGACCTCTTCACCCTGGACGGCTTTTTCAACCCCTCTACGACTGGCTTCTCGATAGTCAACTCCTACAGCACCAAAGGGCGGCTCAACAACACCCGCTCAGTCCCTCCTGACCTTATATTCCCTGCATCCCCTCTCCCCACGGTAACGCTGGGAGATCTTCACATCCACCACCCAACGGCGGACCCCCTTAGGGTCTTCAAAGAAGATGAACTCGCCACCTCGATGCCTTACTTCGACAGCGCAATGGAGCTAGGCTTCACACTCCTTAACACCCCGTGTGTCTTCACTCGTTTTTCCATGTCACTCATTGGGCGCCCTGGTGTCCTTGATCTTGCTTTTGCTTGTTACCTCCTTGCACCTTACTTCTCTGAATGGTCCGACCCCCTCCCCTCCACCAGCTCTGATCACATCCCAATTCTTCTCCGCTTCGAAGCCCCCCTCTTTCGGCCCCCCCCTTCCCCCAACTGGGCCCTGACTGATTGGGCCACACTTGACTCCTTGCTCAAAGAAGCCTCCATCTCGCCTAATCCCCCCCTCCCCACCTCCCGGTCACTGGATGTTTGGTTCAAGACAAACCTAGATAAGATAACCGCCCAGCTAGCTCTCCACATCCTGGTGAAAAGGGTTACATACCGATCCAAGCCCTGGTGGTCTGACCTCCTGTCACTACTCAGGAAAGCCTACAACTCAGCCCTCCGCTCCTCGAAGAGGGAGAGGTTTGATGAGGCCCTCCTTGCCTCGGCAAGGGCGGTCAGGTCAGCCTACTTCAAAGCCATTAAGAAAGCCAAGAGAGACCACTGGTCCTCCTTTCTGGCCTCAGCAACCCTGCAAATGGTCTAGATGGCCAAAAGGTTCGCTGTAGGACATCCGCCCTCCGTTTCCCGGACCTCCCGGGTGCCACTATACCGTTGGAGCTTAACAAGGCCCTCCTGAACCACTTTTTCCCTGGCGAACCTTCCAGGTTCTTTGACACCATCCTACTCCCATTTTAGGACTGGCCCGCCCTGGCCGCAGACCCGGTAGGCAGAGCACTGGCTCCTTCCGCACCTTCGTCGGCCCCTGGTCCTGACATAAGCCCCAATTCCATGTGGAAAAGGATACATGGAGTTGCTCCACACCTGATCTACTACCTACTCGTCCCGCGGGTTGCACACAGCTTCCACCCCCGCACACTTAAAAAGGCTGACGGCATTGTGCTCGATAAGCCGGGAAAACCCTCCTACGACTCACCCTTCTCCTTCCGCGTCAGAGTTCTCCTTCAAACCTTCTTCAAGATCCTTGAAAGGAGAATAAACTCGAGACTCTCGTGCATTGCCCGACTGGGGGGCATACTCAACGAACACCAGTGCGGATCGCTGGCCGGCCTTTCGGCCTTGGATGCGACTACCACACTAACCCACGAAATAAGGACCCTGCAGATGGCCGGGAACAAAGTGACCACGCTTTTCCTGGCCATTAAAGGGGGTTTCGACAACGTTAATCCATCCACCCTTTGCAGCATCCTTAAGGTGAAGGGTGTCAACCCATACCTCGTTTCCTGGACCAGATCCTTCCTCTCCGGCAGGACATGCTGGCTGCTCTACCAAGAATCGCCGAAGATCCTTGCTCCAGTGGCAGTGGGTACCCCCCAGTCGTCCCCGGCCTCCCCACTCCTGTTTGTAATGTACGTCTCCCAATTGCACTGTGAAATTCCCCATGGTCTCACCCTCTCCTATGTCAACAACCTTGGTCTGACGGCATCATCGCCCTCCTACCGACCGAACATCCAGATTCTGCAAAGGCACTACACAGTACTAAAGGCCAAAGGGGACCGGCTGGGTGTCAGCTTCTCCATCTCTAAGACGGCACTGATCCACTGGCGAAGTAACAGGGACAGAGGTCCGATCTCCCGTTCCCCGATCCACTTGGATGGCTCAATCTTTCCCCCCAAGGACGAGGTCCGCTGGCCGGGCTACTTGTTCACCCCCTCGATCTCCACTACCCCACACTTTGCCAAAAGACTGGCCAAGGCCCAAGCTGCCTTCGTAGCTATTAAAAGTCTCTCTCCTCCGGGGATGGGCCTGCCCCCGTTCCTGTGCCACCTATTGGCCTCCTCGCTCCTTTTCCCCATCCTCAGCTACGGTGCGGATACCTTCAGACCCACCGCTCATATGGAAAGAAAGCTCTCTGCCTTCTGGTACAAGGTCCAGAGGTGGATCACGAATTGCTTCTCTTGTACCCCCACGGACATCCTGGCCATTGAATACTGCCTCCCTCTGCTCGGCCTTCTCCTCGAATAAAAATACCGCCTGGCCTGCCTTAGGGTGCTGTGCTCCCCCCTGGAGATCAACCCGGCCGCTGCTAGACTTCCTCCCTGCGTGCAAACGCAGTCGCTACACCGTCATGCCCCTGACCACAGGATCCTTTCTGGCAGGAATGCGGGAAGCCGCCTGCCCCTCCCATGGCGCCAGCTGAGGCCACCCTTGAAGAACAGGGCTCATCCCCCACTGGATGCCATTTCCTACTCAATGCTTTTCATCCTCGGCCCAGATGGCCTCGCCCCCCTCCCAGTCACCTCCCATCATCGGCTCAGTGAATCCTACCCTGCCTCTCCCCCAGGTCCCACGTACCCCCAACTCAAGCTCCTCTGCAGGAACCTTCTCATGAAAGATAGGGAGGAGGCAGCACCGGATTCTACCAGATACAAGTACCGTCCCTGGCTGAAGCCTCATCCCTTTATGGGCCTATCCAAGTTTGACGCGGGTCGCCTACACCAGATGAGAGCTGAGAAGAGCTACCTCCGCGTGCACCCATCGTGGGACGATGATGCCCCGACCACCTGTCCCAGCTGCAAGCAGGCCCCAGAGACCTTCGAGCATGCCATCATCTACTGCTTAGCCAAGAGGGCGGCCAGGACCCGCCACCTTTAGGGGGTCTTGGACATTGGCCCCGATACCCCTGTCTGATCCTTAGCTGCCCTATTGGGCACATCCACCCGTTTCGTCAGGTCCACGGCCACAGCCTTTCCCCCGGGCATGTTCTCCCACCCGACTTCCTGAGCGGATTCCATCTCCTCCTGCTCATCTAATGTTGTTTCCTTTGGTTATTTTTTGTGGTCTCAGGAAGGTTAGGTTTATATATGATTTTTCGCTTTGCCCGCTGGTTCAAGGAGGGTTTCCTATGATTTACTTGGTTTAATTTCGTGCTTGCATGTGGTCCGGGGACCGGTACGGACCCCAGTTGAAGAGAGATGTTCCGGATATTTGCTTTGCAAGTTCGTTTTGGATTTTTAGGTTTTGTTTTCGCCATAGCTAGCTCTCCATGCGATTTCTTGTACGTTAACAACGAATATATGATATAAAAATAAAAAAAAGAGAAAAAAAAGACCCCTCCCGCGCTCCATCTTTCTTGTCCGCTCCACCTCGAGCGATTGAAATCTCAACACCATGAGAAATCATGGTGAGAGTGTCTGGTGCTTCTGATCTCCCCCGCCTGTGGCAACTGCTCCAGCGGTTATCACGCCTTGTTCCGTTTCCTCTCCGTGGGGCCTCTGGCCTCTCCTCACTGGGGTTATGGATTCCTTCCTGGTTCCATTCTGTCTTCGTTGAGCACGCTCGCGTTGAGGTTTCTACCCTTTACCCTTTACTTCGCTACGCGTCTCGCTTCGCGATTTGCACAGTCGGCAACCCTCCTTCCTTCATCAATACACGGGTGCTAGATTCCGGCTATCGGTGAAGTAGTTGCCCTGGTGGCCCTGCTCTCTGGTATTGCACTCTCTCCTGAGTTGCAGGATCGGTACCGTCGGCATCCAAAAAACTGTGACCCCGTCTCCGTCCTTGGTGTTCGTACTTCTCGGTTGTTTGGCGAGCCTTCTTTCTCCCGCTTCCCACGCGTCAGGTCTGCTTGCACAGTACTGCTACGTCTTTCTTGAACTGGCCCCTTACCTGCCCCCTTGGCTGGCACCCTACTGCCCCTCACGATACCTGGCACCTCCACTGCTGAGTGGCTCTCCTTGCTGGGTGACTCCCCTCGTCCTCCCCCCGCTCCCGTGATTTAGTCTACTGTCGCAAACCTCGCATTAGGTTACACTGGGTCATGGTATATAGCACTACCTCCTTGGACATTTCTAAAGTTCGCAGCGTCACCGATTTTCCGGGCAGACCGCCTGTGACAAACGCCATGCCCTACAGCGGCTTATGTCAGGAACATTCTGTGAGGCATCAGGCAATAGTAGTTTTATCTTCCTTAGCCGTCGGCACTAGGTGCCGCAAGAATCTTTTCTTTTGTTTTGGGGGGCCCGCCGAAGGGTATGTGTCTTTCCCTAGTTTGGTTTCTATCCTTGTTTTTCCTTAAGTGTCTGGAGGAAGGTATTGCGTCGTCTTGCTTTCGGCTTAGGCGCTATTTGTGGGGAGGATGGGCTCTGGTTTTGAGGGGTTTGATTTTGCCCATGAGGGGGTGTAGCGGGTCGTTGGATTGCTTATAGGTTTTGTTTTCGCCATAGCTAGCTCTCCATGCCGTTTCTTGTACTCTAATCAACGAATACATGATATAAAAAAAAAAGAAAAAAAAAGAAAAAAAAAGAAAAACAGAAAAAAGACCCCTCCGCGCTCTTACCTCCCCACCTCCGAGATGTCCACCTTCGTTTTGACCCTGCGTCCCTACGCCCGACCTCTTGAGCTATACGAACATCAAACACCGTGCAGGTGGTTCTCAATCGACCCCCTCTTTTTTTTGCCCTGGATATCAGATTCACTTATCGCTGACAGACCAATGGCGCGTCCAGAAATAGTGAGAGGCCAGTTGCGGAAGGGAAAGTATGCACCACACGTCTCCTACTAGTATATTAGTAACAAATGTTAATACCTCTCTGGCCCTCAGACGTCCTACCATGCTGCCACAGTCACAAGAAATTCAGAGCCGTATACGGAGAAAGACTGTGACGCGTGCCGCCGCCGGTTGCCCCGCAGGAGCGGGAACCTAAGCAATCATGAAATGCACTTTATATGGAATCAGAGGATATCGAACTCACAAACCTCCTTTAATGAACAGAGAACTGGAGCCTGCGAAGCGCGCACACTTCCAACCAGCCGTGGGACATTCAGTGTATATAAAGCCAAACCAAACTTCCCAGCAAAGAGATTCTGGCATGCTGACAATCTCAGTCAAACCAGGACCGTATATGGCGACATTGCGTATGCGAAATCATGGTGTGGATTCCAACATCCGCGTGGCCCATCCTCTGTCTATGAAACATGGCCTGAGCAAATAAATGCCTATATCGTAGCTCGCCTCCTAGACCCTGGTCGCCCAAGAGAATTGCAACTGGATTCAATTATATCGTTTGCTCGCGGCATTTTGCCCGTCAAGGAGCGTATTGAGTTCATCAAACACCATCACCAGGCAGACGACGTTTGGGAACTCATCCGGCATCTGAAGATCCTAGTCAATGATTGGGCCAAGAAACTGCAGACGTCCAACGAGCTTCAGACAGCTGAGCAGGATGGTTGTAGCGACATTGCGGAATCTCCGAGTAAGTGTTATCTATCTTTATTCCCGTAGCCCCACACTAACAGGTGTTGCTAGTAGCTCATTCCGATTGGGATACCCCGTATTCCCCGCGGGCTGTGTGAATCCATATCGTTCGTGGAATGGGAGTGCCGGCTGCCCAGCATACATTGTTCGGCCATGCCTGGTGTGTAAGAGACACGGATCGGGGAATCGCTTGGGGTGTCCTGACAGCACGGAGCATCGCAGATCTGCTCCGTTGGGTAAGAGCGGAAGACGTCGAAGAGGAAATCGAATGCCTACGGTATATGATTAGCGCGACGGGTGAGGGCACTACGAGACTACGTCAGGACTCCGAAGAACCTCTCCCAGTACACCAGCTCATATTCCTGAATAGAGATGACGACATTTGGGGGTGGTTCCTTGCAAAGAATTGCCACGATCCCCTGGACCTCATAGCTATTGAGTCACGTCGGGAAGATGCAGAGGACACAGATGAGACCAGCGAGCCTCCCAATGGGATGCACTCCATTCTTGACCGTGAGGTCTGGGATGACTCGGCAGGTCCAGAATATGCGACGCGGGAGAGGCAGGAGGAGGAGGACTCGATTGACGAGGATGAATGGCCACAGCCCGAGCTGGAGGCAGCAACTCGGGCCCCTTCCGGTGCTGGCGTTATCATTGTGGACGACAGCGACGTAAGTATCGAAACAGAACCGGCACACAGGTCAAGACAGGATAGCCAATTGCCGATGTAGGACCAGGCACCCGGAGTTCCGGGCTCCTCAAGACACTGGTGGAACATTCCATCGCAAATGGAGGAGCCGGCGAGATGTAATTGATTTGCTTGGGTGTCATGGGTGAAAGCCTCTCGTACATGTGGGCCTCCCGAGTCTGAGATGTGCCAAAAACTCCGGGAGTTTGCCCAGGGGAACCCCTGGGCAACCAAATTCATTGCAAATCCCAGGCTCGTAGCTGTAAGACCTCAAGGGCACAATGGCTTTGAGGACACACCACCTGCCGGACCAATAAATTGCGATAAACACCCAGTCTCACCTCCGGCTGCTCCGGTTGCCAACCTTGCTGTCTTGACTCCTGAGCAATCGATTCCAGATCCCTCTCCGTCTCAACTGCCGCCATCCACCACCAATGTGGCCACGACTTAGCCACCAGCATCCGTGACTCCCCAGCCACCCGGATCTTCAACTCTGAGTTCTGCGCACGTGCAAGAAAACCCTCCATCCACGCCCGAAAGACACTGTTTTAGAAGATGTCGCCCGGGAGGAAAATAATTTGTGATTTCCTAGACTGGAGTTTCATTCTTTTTTCATTTTTACCCCTAATACCCAAATACCTTACTGTATACTAGATCTAGTTTTGTTTTTGGAGTGATGCATTTTCTGATTGGGAATCGTAGCTAGTATGTATTAGGACTCGAGTAATGATACCATTGCCCGCCCTTGCTTCAGCTTCTCTCATCCTTATATTCCCTTATGCTAATGTCTGATACCTTTTTCCGGATTGGGCATGCCTTGTATTCTCTGTCCATAACTAGGCTGACGTTGGCCAACCAAACTAGGCGATGCATGACATGAAAAATGAGAAGGTGTTGATTCACTAGATGATGCGATATGTGGAGATGAGGTTCGATATATCTAATCCGCTTGGAGCGGGGCGGGTCTCTTGCCAGAATTAGTGTCGCTAATTGATACTCCTTGTAACTAGGTTTGGCTTAGGCTCCGGCAACATTCGCGATGCATCCTACATTAGCGACGCCTTGTATTCGGTCGAACCTTTTCATACCAGAATCTAGACGAACATCATACCTGAGCTCGTCCAGAGTTCGAACATAATGTTGAACAAGTAGAAAACACCTTTTTGCAGTTGAATAGATTCTTTCAATACCGAGTGAGAGGAGGTGATCCGCCCCCCCCATAAGACATAGCATATAAGACCTGACGCGTTCCATTGAACAACAATAAAGTCCTAGTATTCACAACACGTGGGATACATTACCATTTTCTGCATCCTAATTGCTATCGGCTGCGAACAAACCTTTGTCAATCGGCTAGTATTACACCATGTATAGAGAACCTCAAGGCAATTCATGCAGCCAGCCCGCTCCACAAGTGGGCAATATGTATGGGCGTAGACGCAACGCCGTACCCGTGGATAGGGGATTCGGATCAGTAACATGGCGGACCGAATCGGGCAGCTCCCATAGTACATCAACACTGGTGGCCGAATCAGGCAGCTCGCACGGTACACACTTATCAGGTCGGAGTTTTTCCCCACCACAAATCATAAGATGTCTTCCATCACGACCTACGAAGCTCCCTAGAAGGAGTACATTACAGACAATGGCGTATACTGAACATTGGGGGGAGACTGACGCACCACCACAAATTGAGACAGTTCGTCTTAGCGATGATAGCAGCGATGAGTATCAGAACTCGCGCACATCTGATCAGACTGAATCAGACACAGAACTAGATGCAGAAGATAATGATATCCTAGATGACGACATGGCACCAGGGACTCATCGGCGCTCACGAACTGCGGAAAGAGGAGAAGCAAAGAGCCAGGTTTCGACTGCGCGAGTTTCCACCACTCCGGATTGGAGGGGGCAGCGCCAGTCAGGCGCACCCCAGCTGCTCCACGATGTATAATCCAAGGTAGTGCGTACACTTCACCGACGTTCACAGCTTCCAGTATACCACTGTATTAATCGCCGCTGGCCACCCACAGTGCCACTACATCTTCAGTCAGGAGCTCGAGTCCTCCCGCCGATCCGAGTAAGCCACGAGATGAGCCCATCTTGCCGGGTACTAAATCATGGCGAAATATAGCCATTGGAGCCGAGGGAGACGTAATAACGCAGGCCATGACTCTCATTCTCCAGTCCACCATCTTTGTTAATCCTATTCCAGCACCTGTTACTTTGATGTCTGAGGTCCACCGATCTTGGCTGAAGGCTCTCGATGACATATCCGACGTAGGAATTATTGAAGCAGTGGATGCAAGTTTAAAATTAGTAAGTGGACACTGATACTTGAACATTACGCACACCGCCCGGGGTGCTTACTAAATGTGACAGATACGTGAGAGGCACTCTGCGGTAAGATCCCAGTTTGTTTTCCACGTAAAGGATCGAATTGGAAACTTGTACGATCTCCCAGAAGACCTTGCGGCGATTGCGCATAAAGTGGACTACCTCCTTGAGAGGGATAGATTTATGTGCTCCCCGAGCGGGTATGAGGTAAGTGTGCGCTACGTGGTGAGCCCGGCCAGAACTAATGTGTAGGAACATGACCCAGCGAATAATGAATCGATTCCTCGCGCAGCAGATCCCAGAGGCAATATGGGGAAAGTACTTCAAGGGCCAGAAAATATTGGGCATTTCCGAACATGAATTTCTTGGTCGCATCAATGCCATCATGGTTTGCCTAACCTGTGCCATACTGGGCCATACTGTGCCATACTGTGCCATACTGTGCCATACTGTGCCATACTGTGCCATACTGTGCCATACTGTGCCATACTGTGCCATACTGTGCCATACTGTGCTACATCAGCAAAAAAACCATTTGCTCCAGACGGATAGGCATTGCGTCTGGACGCAGGAAATCCGCCTGGAGCATCCTGTCCGCCCAGCGCACCCTCAGAGGGCCCCAGCAGAATGGTTGCATCCTAGTCCGTTGGGTGCAATACAACCCGCATCCTGTCCGCCCAGTGCACCCGGATGGGCCATTTCACACCCTAATCTCCCGAAGAACACCAAGGTAAGCGACCAGTGGGGGTTTGCATTGAGGATCTCTCCCGGCCTCTGATCGCCTCTACTTACAACTGACTACTTCATCACCAGACAAAGGCAGTTCAGACGAAAAAGGAGTTTAACAGAGGATAACTAACCATCTATTGTCCCGCTAACGACCCAAAACATACCCCTTATTTAATCACCACTAACAAGGCTCGCAAAAGGCTTCTAAGTTCTTTCACACCTCGCATCAAGCTTCATGATCGAATCAGAGGAACTATTGAATAATATTAACCTTGGGAGAGTAGCATGCTCTTCCATCCAGGTTGACACTATTCATGACCGCTAAGCGAGCGGATTCCAATGAGGCCCTTCCTGACTCTAGCGGACATCTGCCAGTGCCCGGTGCAGTATCTGCCTTTGTCTGCCTGCTGACCACTATAGCCATGCGGACGCTCCAAAACCTATACCATTCGATTCCCCTCGGGAAGCGGACTCCAATGTGACCCTGCCCAACTCGGGCGGACATCTGCCCCCTGAGATATCTGCCTTTTACATCCTGCTTACCTGTATAGCTATGCGGACGCTTCGAAACCTATAGCATTCGATTCCCCTCGGCAAGCGGACCCCAATGGGACCCTCCCCGACTCTGCCGGACATCTACCCGCTGAGATATTGGCCTTTTTCATCCTGCTGACATCTATAGCCATGCGGACGCTTCGAAACCTACACCATTCGATTCCCCTCGACTGGCGGATTCCAACGAACCCTGTCCCGATGCTGTTCGACCGCTGGTTGAAGGGTTATCCACCCATTTGTACTTGAGTTCCCCGGGCAAGTATTTTCAAATTGTTGGCTACTGAGTGCTACAGGCATGCGGACGCTTCGAGACCTATACCATTCAATTCCCCTCGGCGAGCGGACTCCAATGAGACCCTTCCCAATTCTGCCGGACATCTGCCCTCCGGGATAACTGCGTCTTTCATACTGCTGACTGCTATAGCCATGCGGACGCTCCGAAACCTATACCATTTGATTCCCCTCGGCGAGCGGACTCCAATGAGGCCATTCCCAACTCTGGCAGACATCTGCCCCCTGAGGTATCTGCCTTTTTCATCCTGCTGACCTCTATAGCTATGCGGACACTTTGAAACCTATACCATTCGATGCCCTCGACCAGCGGATTCCAACCCACCCTGTCCCGATGCTGTCCGACCACTGGCTGAATGGCTACGCATACCTTTGTACTTGAGTTCCTCGGGCAAGTACTTTCAAATTGTTGGCTAGTGGGTGCTACAGGCATGTGGACGCTTCGAGACCTATACCATTCGATTCCCCTCGGTCAGCGGACTCCAATGAGACCCTTCCTGACTCTGGCGGACATCTGCCCACTGCGGTATCTGCCTTTTTCATCATGCTGACCTCTATAGCCATGCGGACGCTTCGAGACCTATACCATTCGTTTTCCCTCCGCGAGCGGACTCCAATGAGACCCTTCCCGACTCTGGTGGACATCTGCCCGCCGCGGTATCTCCCTTTTTCATCATGCCGACCTCTATAGCCGTGCGGACGCTTCGAGACCTATACCATTCGATTCCCCTCGGCGAGCGGACTCCAATGAGACCCTTCCCGACTCTGGCGGACATCTGCCCGCTGAGGTATCTCCCTTTTTCACCCTCCTGACCTCTATAGCTATGTGGACCCTTCGAGAGCTATACAATTCAATTCCCCTCGCCGAGTGGAATCCAACGCACTCTGTCCTGACCCTGTCCGACGGCTGGTTTAAGGGTTATCTATACTTTTGTACTTTAGTTCTCCGGGCAAGTACTTTAAATTATTAGCTACCGAGTGCTACTGTTTTCTAGACTAGCTTTAATAAATATATTCCTATTTTAGTATCTAAATGACTCAAATAAGTAAACCTGAGTAATACTGGCTGGATCTTTCTGGACAATTGGGATATTCTCCACAGTTTTCACTAACTTATTCACAGTCCTCGAAGGTAGAGTTTTTGACTTAGGAGGTATCCGATGATAGCCAGTTACACCTGAGTACTTCCACTATTCTAGTATACTATTGGGTTGCGCCCGGAGAACCGTTTTGCCTCCGGAGAACCTTTCTGTGTCGGGTACCTTTTGAGTCCTTGGTTGCGTCTGGTGACTCCGAGGGGCATGGCCCCCTGTCCACCAGCACCCAATAAAAGACCGAACACCCAGAACGCGAGTTTATGTTTTATGCGCCTGGACCGCCGGACGCACAGGGAGCACGGGGTGTGTCCGCGCGTAACCTTTTTTTTTTGCTGATGCATACTGTGCCATACTGTGCCATACTGTGCCATACTGTGCCATACTGTGCCATACTGTGCCATACTGTGCCATACGGTGCCATACTGTGCCATACTGTGCCATACTGTGCCATACTGTGCCATACTGTGCCATACTGTGCCATACTGTGCCATACTGTGCCATACTGTGCCATACTGTGCCATACTGTGCCATACTGTGCCATACTCTGCGAGCATGGCAAACGCGGGTGTATCTTGAAACATGCGACTTCAAGCTGGAGGCCGTAGCACCAGAGCCTGACCCCGAACCCGATGTCCTCTCATTCCAGCTCAGATGGTAACATGAGGTTGAGCTCCGAACATCTTTTGGGCCGCCAGCGACAGATGTCGGCCTCTTGCTCTGACTGGGTACAGACTATGATTCTCAAGAACATTTGCGAGACAATCAAAGCCAAGATGCAGCAGGAGCATAGGGTCCGGGAAGCTCGCCCTGAAGGGTTTACTGAGGATTGGGCTGCAGTTGCTGCGGAGGGACAGAGTCAGATTTCGAGAGGGGCCCCCACACGCGCGACTCCACTAATTCAGAGTCAAACTCCCGGTAACCTGGGAATCTGGGCCCTGGCGGCCCCCTCGAGTAACCAATTCGATTTACAAGAAACGGTCTCGTCTTTCGATTTCAGCCAGAGAGCAACACGACTCCTGAGCTTTTTCGATTCTGATCCACAGACCTCGGACGGTTCACAGCAGGTGGCCGTGGGGCTAACTTTGGACAATACCGTGACTCCTACTACTTTGCGACAACTCACACTCAGCATTGCAGATCTAGAGTCGCAAGAGAAGGCTGCTGTGCATAGCGAGCCGTCGGATATAGAGCAGGAGCAAGGTGGGAGTAATGAAGTGTGCAGTTAGGAGATTGAGAAAGTGTAGCATAGCTGTAATAAATATTAGGATGCAGTCGTCGCTCTCACCTGACTGAAAGGTGCCCCCAGGAGCTTAGTATTAATATGAGAACACCAAGCAAAATCAAGGATTCAGAGTAGCATTAGTGACACGCAATTAGGATACGCTAAAACTGATGGTGAAATCGTTAGGAAAAGCTTGTAGGCGTAGGGCCCGGATCGCATTAGACTAAGTTCACGATGCGTCAGAGATGACAAGGCGACGTCTGATTGAGTCACGATTGGGTCAGGACCCCGCATGTATAGGGGGTAAGATCAGGAAGAACAGGCCCGAGGTCAGGAAGGGAGAGATTAGGATTGTGGGATCCGGACAAGGGAGGCAGGAGCAGAACGACTCAGCACGAGAGGTGGTAAGATCCACAATGCCCTGACTTTGTGTGAGAAGGAACCAGCATCTGGGCGCGAGAGTCTTAGATCAGACATGATCAGGGCTGGAGAGTCGTAGATCAGAAGTCGTCAGGGCGGAAGAGTCGTAGCTCAGGCGACGTCAGGACGGGAGAGTCCTGCATAAGGCGGGGTCAGGTGTCACAAATCGTGACTAAGCGAGGCAGATTTCACATGACTCATACTTATGAGTCATAAGGTATGTTGGATTTTACACTATGACGTTACTTGACTCATAGTTCTCACGTGACTATGCACTTGCGAGTCATTGTTATGTTATGATTGGTTGATTGTTTCATGACTCACGATTGTGACGTCATATGATGTAATGATTTTCGCACATGACTCATATTATGAGTCATGGGTTTCACGCATGTGACTCGTTTGAGCACATGACTTGGTTTATGAGTTTTGATTGGTTAACGGAATGATGTGCAATGACTCATATGAGTCATCAATGGATTTCGCACTATGACTCACTATGAGTCATAGAGGTTTATGTAGCGCGAGGTGATGAGTCACCAGGGTTAGGGTTGTGTGGAAGATGCCTATATAAGGCGCTTGGTTCCGACCAAGAGACAGGACACGAACCATCTCTCCTCCACCTCCGGCGATTGAAATCTCAACACCAGGGGAAATCATCGTCACTATCCCCCACCCACCTCTCTTCCCCCATCATGGCTTCTGCCTAGGGGTTGACCTTAAGCCATCTTCCCTCCTCGCCTGAGGCATGCATGCCTCCCCTCCTTGGGGTTCTCGTTCCTGTTCATCGTTGACACCCGCTCATGAAGTTCGGTTCTCCCCCTTACCCCGCACTTGCTTTGCACCTCGCTTAGCATGTTGCACGGTCGGAAAGCTTCTCGCTTCGTTCACGGTCGGCGATATGGCGTCCGGACTCTCGGTCAAAGTAAGGCTGCGGTTCTGCTGGGCTTGTACCTCTGATGGGGAAAGCTTCGCTTAGTAACATCAAGGTCCTGCTCGGTTTCGCTGTCGTCCCAAAAGCCCTTGCTATGGCCCGTTAGTCGGTTGTGGCTAGCCCGCTCGCGATCCTTCCTCCACCCCCCTCCCGGTTCCGTCCGCTGGCACCGTACTGCCCCATAAGC
>Ga0307517_10003314_pt1 | contig 25133 bp, 13 predicted proteins | sample 23_EM_MG_FD_194515 | JGI IMG/M metagenome (GOLD analysis project Ga0307517, IMG submission 194515) | Populus trichocarpa ectomycorrhiza microbial communities from riparian zone in the Pacific Northwest, United States - 23_EM | ecosystem: Host-associated > Plants > Roots > Unclassified | place... | reverse complement strand
CAAAGAACTTATATTTTGCTTGTAAATCTTTTAAACCCAATTAACACTCATTTGTATATTCTTAATTGAATAATCTTATTTACTTGCATAAACTGGGTGACCTTGCAAGGTTTAATCCTGTAATTCATTTCCCGGCAATCCTATCACGGATGTCATTAGCCGGAGCTAATCGTGTAAATCATATCCTGGCAATCCTATCACGGATGCCATTAGCCGGAGCTAATCGTGTAAATCATTTCTCAGCAATCCTCTCACGGATGCCATTAGCCGGAGCTAATCGTGTAAATCATATCCCAGCAATCCTCTCACGGATGCCATTAGCCGGAGCTAATCTTGTAGATACACTAGGTTTCATTTACATTGAACACGATATTTATTATAATTGCATTCACCAGAAGGATTCTAAATTGTATAAGTGCAAATAGGAGGGAAAATCATGCACCTGCTTCGTCTGTCTCGCGACCTCCCCTAACAAAAGATCCAATCCTAGTTGCTCCTCCTGAATCACAAGGAAGTTTTTTTTTTTTCGTTATGATTCCTTCAAGCCGATATTATAGAGAATTCATATTCATCCATTACTCATATGTTACTTTCTATGCATGTTCATTTCCTCATAATAACATACATACATATATCATGTATATTTTCAGAGTTAGTATCTCAATATACAAGTGTTAGAATGACTCAATTCTTTTATATTCTTATTTATAGTATTCACGTGAAAGTATACTGTTACCGTCTAACTTTGAACTGTTACTGTCCAATTTCCAACTGTTATTGTCTGACTTTGAATTGTTACTGTTTGACATTTGAACTGTTACTGTTTGACTTTTCCAACTGTTACTGTCTGACTTTGAACCGTTACTGTTTGACTTTGAACTGTTACTGTTTGACTTTTCCAACCGTTACTGTTTGACTTTGAACTGTTACTGTCCAATTTCCAACTGTTACTGTCTAAACACTCATCAGATTTTTAACTATATCTAAAGTTCTAAAACTCCATTTTAAGTGAGATTGATCTCGTTAGAAAGCTAAGACACGAGGCTACTAGTTCTCTGAGGGAGGAGAACCCAGTTTTGCCTTCAAGATAGTCAAAATTGTTCATTTACTAATTAGTCTTACTGCCCTACATAATCAGTCGCGACTCAGTCTCAGTTGGTAACCCATAACTGGAGTTCTACATCTCCAAATTGAGCAAGACCAGCTTCCTTGGTTAGCTAACATTCAAATCTACAATTTCTATGAGGAACCCGATCCTAATCCCCTCATCCTCCTACCCAAAATCTCATCGAAAGTTAGGAGACAAGTCTGTCCAGATTCGTCTCCCCCTCCCCTTCACACAATACTTTCATAAACTACATACCACACACATGAATTAACTTAATCTCAACAATAAGTACTTTTTCCCCAATTTATGTCTAGGAACCCTAACCTATGATTCAATATCAAGGCATCAATTCTTTATCGAATTTAAAAATGAATTTTTTTAAGATCATGTTTAGAATACCTTACCTGGTACAAATTAAGATTTTGATCTTCAACCAGTTGAAGATTTTCAACTCCCTCCTTTCTTTTCTTCTTGTTCAATTTCCCTCTTGTCTTTTCTTCTTGTTCAATTTCTTGGTAATCCTTTGCTCTCAAGTGTTTATCCCATCTTTAAGCTCTTAATCTTGGATGGGTTCTTGAAATTTTAGTGTTTCTCTCTTGATTTCTCGAGAATGGATATAAAACTCCCTATTTTCTCTCCTTATGGTTCCTATAGATTTTTTTGGTGAGGAGAGAGTATTTATACTCTATATTTTCCCTTATTTGCATTTAGACCTCCTTTTTTTCTTTAAGTGTATTATTCTCTTCAATTAAATCCAACCCTCAACAGTACCGGGTTTATTATAATGTCTCGAATTATTTTGCCCGGAAATTTATATTCAAAAATTTTTGAATTTCTGTTTTTATTTAATCATATGCATGAATTTCTTCACTTTTATTTATTTATTATTTTTTCTCGGGGTTTACAAAACCTCCCACAAATAAGTTGCGGAAATCATTGCATTATGCCTAAAAATCATCTCCAAATAGAAAGTTCACAAGTTAAAAGGCAACAAATAACAAATTTGTATTGCATCTTTATAATTTGTATTGCAAAACTTTCTCGAATTGCGATTGACTTGAAATTTTAACTCAATGTAAAATAATATCTAGAAACTTATGGTAATATTTCGGTCCAATCCAATTGTCGGATTGAAAGTTATGTTCAATAGCGTAAAATTAGACGGTATGCACAATTACGTTGGAATCTGAATTTTCTTGTTCAACCTTTTCTTGGATCATATTAAGAAAAAATTATGCGTGTGGATTAGAAAAAAAAAAAACTTGAATTGAAGGGAGGACTAGAGAGCGAAAGATGCTTGAATTAGGAAGAAGAAGTCGGAAGGAAATCTCTTGTGTGGTTGTTTGTCCTTGGAATTAGGGATTTTTATCCTTAATTCAAAATGATGATGTTTTAAAACAAAACAAAAATTAAGTTGGGTCTCACTAAGTTTCCCCGGGTTTAAACGAGCAAATTCATTTAGGGTTTTTTTGGTCAACTCGTATTGTTCAGGCCTTGGATAAACCAGTCAGGTGGGTTCAAGTTTTAAAACAATGCTTTGAAGTGCTAAACGAAAAGAAAAAAAGGATTGATAACTAAATTAATGAAAATAAATTTAAAACTTAAAGGACCAAGAATGAGAAGTTGCAAATAGTGCTATAAATAATGAAATGTGAGAGAATGAATAGGGAATTCATAGTAAAAGACTAACTTGTTTTAGTTTAATGTTAAGTATTTTCCCTTGTCATTTAGAAAAGCAAGAGAAAAGAAACAAAGCCTCTGTAGCGACTTCTTAAATTTCTTTAAACTTGATAAATAAATATCATTTATAGTCACATACAGGACTAGCAAAGTCGAGAAGGATCTTTCCACGATGCTATTGATTAGGTTATAGGGCCATATTGAACAATCAAACAATTTTATATCCTAAATGTGATCTAGCCTCAGCTGTCAAAACACAAGGACAAGCGAGTATTATGAAGGCAAATTAAGTTTAGTGACCAAACCAAGAGAGGAAAAAGGAAAATTTAGAACCTATCCTTTCATTGGCATTATAATTTTCTAATTACAAAAGCGTCTAGAACTATTAAACGAGTGGAACATTTTAGTCAATCTCTTCATATAGAGATGAAATTGCACCAACCATTTTTTTTCAGCTCTAGATCAAGCCATATACTTCATTTCTAGATATAGCTTTATTAGAAGTGATGTTACATTGGCTAACAAAGACAGACAATTGAGCTCATGTTTACTCCTTTCTTCATAGAACAGTAAACTTCAGATTAAGAAATGATACAACACGCAATTAGAATTTCAAATTTAAAAATGAAATAAATTCAGGTTACCTATTTTCAGTTAGTGTTTGTAGGACTTCAGCAGCTTGGGCTAATTAAAGTAAACCAGATTTTCCAATATCTGGTAAATTTCTTCTGCTCTGGGATGTGATTTGTCTACAGAGTGAAACTGAGAAACCTTGTTACCAACCTCAATCCAACTGCAACCTGGAGTCTTAGGAACATTTAGCTCCTTCAACATCTTTCTCACCCTACGGACATCATCCCACTTCCCTAACTTTCCATATACATTTGCCAACGTTATACCATAGCCTCCATTGTTTGGATCAATTTCAAGCAGCTTTTCAACTGCAAACTCTGCCAAGTCTGCACGACCATGTATTTTACATCCATTAAGCAAAGAGCCCCAAACAACCTCATCGGGTTGAATCTTCATTTCCCTTAGAACTTCCAAGGCTTCTTCCAACCTTCCTGCTCGACCAAGAATATCTATCAAGCACCCATAATGCTCAATCTCAGGTTCAATCCCGTAATTTAGAGTCATCATCTGGAAATAGAAACGACCCTTTTCAACCAATCCTCCATGGGTACAAGCATTTAATAACCCCAAAAAGGTAATCTCATTTGGTCTTACATCGGCTACATAATGCAACATCTCCTCAAACACACAAATAGCCCTCTCACTTTGTCCATGAAGTGCTAAACAATTAATCATTGAATTCCAAGATGTCAAACTTTTCTTTGAAGTTGCGTCAAAAACCTTCTTTGCCTCTTTTAAACACCCACATTTCCCATACATATCCACCAAAGCATTCAACACAAACGAATCTGAACTACGCATATTCCTGTAAACATAACCATGAATCCATTTCCCAACATGAAGCATCCCAGTGTGACCGCAGGCAGAAAGTGCACAGACAACAGTCGTCTGATTAGGCCTCATGTCTCGATGCTGTACCTCCAGGGAAAGACCCACCATCTTCTTAAAAATCGTAATAGCCCTGGTAAACAACCCATTTTGCGCACAACCCGAAATTACAGCATTCCAAGAAGGAACATCCCTCTCAGGCATTTCATCAAAAAGCGTAATAGCATTCTCAATCTCCCCAAGTCTGGTATACCCAGAAATCATAGCAGTCCATGAAACAACATTTCTCTCAGACATTTCGTCAAACATCCGCCTCGCAATTCCAATATCATAACCAGACCTCGAGTAAGAATCAATAAGGGCAGTTTGCACAACTGGGTATTGTCCAAAACCCAATTTCTCAATCTGGGCATGCACAAATTTTGTTACTTGGCAATATTTCAAAACATGAGGGAACAAAAAATGGTTTGGTTTTGGGTGTCCTCTACGAAGCATGAAACGAAACAAATCAAAAGACGATTGATGGTCTTGTATAGAGGCATAAGCAGTAACCATAGCAGTGTAGAGGTAGATGTTGGGGAATTCGAAATTGTTAAAAATGAAGCGAGCATAGTAAAGGTTGTTGAGTTGGAGAAGGCAACAGCGAATCAGTTTGAAAGTGTAGAAATTGGTCTGTGAGTGACCGAGGATTGTCAAAAAGGATTGGAGTTGTTTAAGGTGATTGAGATGATTGCATTTTGAAACTATTGATAAGACTCGTTGGTTTAGATTTGGTGGGTTTAATACATAGAGGGAACGCATGATCTTGCCACAGTGTTTCAAACTTCTTTGGCCTCAATTTTCACTCCTCTGGTTTCAAAGTTCTGAAAACGAAAAGAAACAAAATCAATAACACTTGTAGTTTATCGTACTATTTATTATATTATAGCATATACTAAAACATATTTATTTCGTGATCAAAGGATTTTTTTTTTTTTTCAGTCTTGTAAATTCAAATTACAGACCATTTTGTCAAACATTACTAAGGAAAGATAAATTCAAAATTAAAAGACTAAAGTGTTACATACGGAAATAAATAATGATTAATATAATATTCTAAAATAAATTACAGATTAGTCTAAGAGTTAATTTTTATTATCTCTCAATCTTTAAAAAAAAAAATTATCGTATTATGACAAAGAAAGATAAAGTTATCAAATAACAATGATTATAACCTTGTAAAAAATTTATTTTAATTTTAATGGTTCATTTTGATAAGGAGAGTTGCATTGAGGTGTTATTTGGTATTCATGATATTTTTTAGATGTTTTAGGATAAAAATAATTGAAAAAACAGGTTTTGGGTTGAAAAATCTTTTTTCCTTTTTATTTTCCAGATGCCTATATAATAGATGATTATGTGTTTCATGAAACACGTACTATATTATAGCAAGTGATATATTGCTTATTTTTATTTTACAAAAAGAATCTTTTGATTATAAAAAAAAAAAAAAAAAGGGAAAGGGGTCATAAATGAACAAAATTGCACGTTGTCAAGTGGTTAAGGAGTTGGACGACTTTTCCTTTGTTTGGATTGTCCATGTTTCATTCTGGGTGATGACATCTTTTCTATTTTTAGCTGTAAGATTAAAATAATTTATTTATAAGTATTATTTGTTGCAAATGGTGTACGGAAGTATAATAGTGATTGTTTTTTAAAATATTTTTTTGCTTAGAAATATATGAAAATAATATTTTTTTTATTTATTTTTAACATTAGCGATCCAAAAACATAAAAAAAATTTAAATAAAACAATTAAATTTTAACTAACCTTCATTTACACCACAATTCTAAACAGAAGCTAAGCTAACAAAAATTTCATATAGCCCAAGTTGTTGAGGCGATGGAGAAATTTTTTTTGGCTTTAATGTTGCAGGTTCTATTCTAGTTCTAGGAGTTTTTCCATTTTGTTGTTTATGGTTCATTTTTTTTTGGTTTTCATTAAACTTTATGTTTTAAAAATATTGTCTTCATGGTTCATTCTTTTTTAATAAGCTTTATAAAGAGTGCAAAAGGTTTCTTATAATTTCAAATTCATTAAATTATACTGGCTTTTTAAAAAAAAAACCTCTTAAAAGTGTCAGTGAATATTATGTTACCATAAAAATTGGCAATAAAAGAGAGTTTGTAATTGCAAAAGAAAAATTTCCGCGGACCAAGGCTTTATTTTAAAGGTTACGCGCCCTAGGCTACTCAGGACTATGTACATGGATTATTTTTTTATTAGTGTTTTTTAATTTTATTCTTCAACATTGAGTTTTTATTGATTTTTATTGATTTTTATATTCAATTCTATCATATTTCTCAAATAATATTATAGTTTTTTATTAGAGTTTTAACATTTTTCCAACTTTTAATCATATATAAAATACTGAGACTTTATTTGAATGTTTTATTTAAAATTTTCTTTCCAAACCAGAATGGATTTTTGTTTGGAAAACAGTGCTTGAAATTTACAAAACATCCGGATATTGAGTTAATCATTGGTTTTGCAAGTGTCTTTTTTATTTTATTATTCAATAAAATATAGTTTTAAATCAGTTTTCAAGTTTAACTCATTGGACCAAGTTTAATGATACTATCAAAAAGTTTCATGTGACTTGAATATTTTTTTTTTTAAGTTGAAAAATATTTTGGTGTAATGGCAGCGTAGCGCGATAAGAAACCTAGTAATAACTAATGGGAAAATTACTTGAACATGTGTAAAAAACCATATATATACATAATTAAGTTTTTTATTAGGGCCTTTTTATTAATTATGAGTACTATAAGTAATAGTGGTTATATTAATAATTACATAATAATTTAGAAAATTAAAAAGTAAGATTTTCTAATAACTTACGCTCTATTTTGTCAGACAATCGTAAAATTTTATAGTAACTTACGCTTTATTTTGTCAGACAATCAAAATCTACATCAATAAAAAGAGGAATAGGAAGATCAAAGAAGAGATTTAACCTAGAGCCAAAAGTTTTTATTTTCTTTTATCAATTTTTTTCCTATATCCAAAACTCTTTATTGAGTCTTTATTGAGAAAGATTTAGAAATTAAGGTTTTTATAATATTTGATTTTTAATCACTTTTAAGCAATGTCATCAATTTTATTCATGTTGACGTTCTATTTTTCTTATTAGAGTTTCACGGGCGAGATGGACTTGAGGTTGGGAATGCTGATAATATCTTTGATACCATATCCTAAAAGCAATTGACAAGGTAAACTATGTGAGATGAATTAGCATTTGAACAACTAAGAATAAGTTGTATGAAATACATTATATTGGAATGGATTGATAATCATTTTGCACATTTAGCTAAATGTCAAGAAGTGGTCTTCCAGGCTAAGACTCTAACATAATTATTAATTGCATATGTTATATTAAAAAATAAAACTTATTTACACAAATTGGAAGCTAGTTCTGACATGTTATAATCATTTAGCCACTTATTCATGTTTTTTACTCCATTTTTGTTGATTGAAAGAAGAGATTTATTCCAGTTTGGCTGGCTGAATAAAATTGAACTATCACAAGTAGAAACATTAGAAGGTTGTCAAGCCTAAAACCATAGGTAAGATAGAACGACCTAGTAACAAGAAGACTAAGTTTCGTTTAGATACCTTCAACAAGAATCACTCATCCTTCCAATTTGTTCCACTTTGTTTTTATTTTTTGAAATGGCATGAGGTATATCGATCATTCTAGCAAACAAAATTGGCAACCTTGTTTTAAGGTGTGGGTGTTGTACTAATGAAGTCTTAGATTGATAGGAAGCCACTGAAAGTGATTTTATATATTTTTGATAAATTAATTTAAGATGCTAGTAAAATTAAGGATTTGAAAGAAAAAAGATAATGAGTTGATAACTTTGAGCGACCAAAATCTGATCTTTTGATTAGTGTTACGGTAGAAATTTGGTACTTGGTTATAGTATATTGTGAATTCTTCAATTTGATAGGTCATTTACCCAAATCAAAGTTATGGATTAAGAGTTTGATATTTGAAAGTAGGACACTTGAACCTCTAATTTCTGGGTTTATAAGAACATAATTTTTTTAAGCCCATTATCAGTTAATTGGAGAGTACAATTCACTTGAATATTTTATTGCTCCAAAGTTTGTTGTTTCTTTTTAATATGTTACGAAATATTTTTTATGTGTTTTTAATAAAAAAAAATTATAACTTTTAAAAGTTTATAAAAAAATATTTCTAATTAGTGAAATTTAACAGTTAATAACTAAAATTTATTTTGGAGAGTGAACAACATTTATAGTTCAGTTTTAACCGTTTTCATATGCTAAAATTAATTTCTTTTTTTATATAGAATTGGAACATGTGGAATGTGTTTCATAAATAACTTTATTTTATATTTATTGACTTATTTACTTAATAAATGACCTCTTAAAAAATAGTTGCATTTAATAATTTTGGACACCCCCACTTTAATTAAGCTTAGAATATTGTTTTACTTGAAATATAAATGTTTCTTATCCTTTTATGATCAAACTTTATACTATTACTATTTTTGGATTATAATTGTTATATGTTTTACAAAAAACAATTCAGTATTTAATTATAAAAAATAGATATTTTACAAGTAAAATAGAGGTTGTAATAACATGGTTCTAGTGTTGGGAACTTGTTTGGTCACTCACATTATTAAAAACATATATGTTGTAAATAAGTTTAAGAAATTAAGAGTAAGAATGTAATTTATATATGATATTATATTTTTTAATAAGTTGTAGCTCTTAATTTCTAAAAAAATTTACAATTAAGTCATATTTGATTAATCATGCTAGTTTAATTTTTTACCAATGGTTCTATGTGAGTAACCAAATAGATTCTCTAATATGTTGATCTAAATATAAATCATAATCTTAAATCAAATAGGATTAAATAAATTAAACAATTTAATTTATTATTAATTTAACAAATTTATTTATTTATATTTGAAAATCAAGTATAATATCTAGAAATGTGTCAGGATCTCCTAAATATTAAGAAATTCATAACTGATTTGACCTAACATTCCAGTAAGTAGTTTCTCAGTATAATTATTATCCCTTCATAAAAAATGTTTTGATTTAGACATTATAGTATATAGTGTATCTGCTCTATCAAATCATGTTTATTTTCAAAACCATAGTCATTGATCCTTTAAATAAGATTTGAAAATCTTTTCAAATTTCATCTCACCTTGCGTAAGGATTTCTTCATCAATATTATTCGAGAACTTGTAGAACATTTTCCCTAATTAACCTAGAGTGATGAATTATTTCTTCATTACTTAAATACCTTTAAATAATTCATGTTATACCCAATATCTATCTGTTTGTTACCCTTGATTATGATATTGTGTAGTCAAGATCAAAGAATAACATTTTCTATATATGATAATTTAGTGATCTTAAATATAAGAATCACTTACACAACTATCACATGATTCTTTCCATAGACATAGATAATCTTTTCATATAGTATCCTTATGCGGATCAATTTAGTGTACATGTCATATGAAAAACATTTATATATTAGTTCCAAGTATCTTTTATACCTTAACTTATAAGAATAATTATTTTCTTTTATACAGGAAAAAAACATAATATGTATTGATCTCAATGACTCTAATTAATGTCTAGTCATAATAAAGTATCGACCAAGAATATTTAAAAACAATGCTTTAATGCAATAACAATCTCAAAATTATAATAACTTTATAATTTTTTTTGCAAAGCATTTTTATTCCAAGGATTTCATCCTTACTCTAGACTTAGTAATTAAACATAAATAAATATTAAAGATAATTAAATCCTTAATTAATAGTAAATATATTTTACATGAATAAAATTAGTGTCATGTATAATCAATTGATTAGCTACAAGGTATATACACTAACAAACAGGTCATACAATAATACTTTTATTGGTTTGTGCAAACCTATAAATGAAACTGAATACTAGATGAATTAAAAAAAATAAAAGATGAATTGAAGAAAATGAATGATGAACAATGTAGATTTCGGATAAAGAATCATAATATAGAGGCTAGTTTTGCAAATATCAAGTTGTTGTTTGTAACTAATTTAATATGTGCAATGTTAATGTCTATAAATATTATATTGTTCATGTTGAACAAATGAAATAAAATCAATGTATTTCCAACTATTAACTATTAAAAAATGCAAGAACATTAATATGCCAAGTAAATTCATAAAGCAACTCTAACAACAACAACATAACATTTATATTCCAAAAATACAAAACATTAACAATAACCATTCTTCGCAAGAACAACATCTTAATATAAATGATCCAGATATATTGCATTTATATTACGATAAAAACATTAAAAGTTAAATAGCAACAATATATTGCTCAAAGTCTTTAGTCTTCTTCTATATTCTTCAATCAAAGCGACTACTTTTGTTAAAAGAATGTAAATGTACGAGTATCCAATTTAAGAGAAATTTAATTAATTAATATATGTTTTTTTATTAAAATAATAGAACTATCAACATATTTAAAATACTCGCCTATGTTTGTGTTGAGATTTGAAAGGAGGATGTACTAGCACTATTTTTGCCACCTTCGCCATCTTTGGAACCTCTTGAGCCTCTACTAGCAATACTACTTCCCCTAGATCTCCTAGCAGCACTATTGGATCTCCTCCCAATTCTGGATACTCTACCACTATTGCCACAAGCAATTTATTCAGCACTATCTCTTCGGTATGCCCTAGAATTATGACCATATCACTTACAAATATTAAATCTAAATATAGAAGCCCTTTTCATTATAGAACCATGTTAATCTTCTTCCTTTTCCCTTCTTATATTCTTCCTCGGTCTGCCCCCATTTTTTTTTAGGTTTAGAAGTAAAACAATTATATCTCCTTCTTTACAATCCATATCAACTTCTTGTAACGGGTACATCACCTCAAAGTATATATTCCTAAATGTTTCAATAGTGTAATACATATGAAATACATCTTCTAACTTAATTCTTTTATTATGCACATAATAGACTACATGTTTGTATGAAATTCCAGACATTATCCATTCACCATAAAAGCACTGCTTTTTCTCCAAATCAATACAAAGTTTGGCTTGGCCCTCATAGACTTGATATTCACCAGAACTAGATGGAATCATTCTCATGTTTCTTGCATTCTCTATAAAATTATCCATCAACTTTCTAATATAAGGTGTGATTTGTTTTCTCAACTTGCAGTTTAAGCAAATTTATCATGAACCCTAGCCATAAGTTTCATCCTAATTTTTCCTAGTAACATAACATTTGGCATACTCTTGTATTGTCGAACCCAACTATTAAATGAATGTATCAAATTGTTAATTCCATTTTCTATCTTAACTTTATTGTCAAACAAAGGCCTAGCCCAAGAGATGTTATTCAATCAATTTAAAGTTTCAGTGTCCGTATCCCTAATATCCCTTATATAGTTGCAAAAATTAAGATTTGTGTAACCTTTTGAGGCACCCCAAAATCATATCTTATGTTTCAAACCATTAAATCTTTTTTCTTTTCTTTAGATTGACATAAATATGCCTTGAATAGTGTTTATGTGTTGCCTCCCAGAATACCTCCACAATAATTTTTAATAGACTCTACAAAATAAAAAAATTTCAGTTAGATAAAAAAAAAACATCAGCATCATCATGGTTAGACAAAACAAGATTTTCCTTTTTCTTATCATACATTATATTAAATGGTCTATGATGTATTCCATACTTGATGGATCCATATACTGCATATAAGAATCATCATCATGTCATTGTTTTTAGATTCAACAACAATATACATAATGAGAAACAGTCCATTATTGCCAGTCAAAGCCACAACCAACAATAAGACTCCTCTATATGGAGCCTTGGGATGGAATTTATTTATCCTAATAAATGGCCTAAATCCATTAACAAACCCATACTTCATTACTTTTAAACAAATAGAAACTCATTAAAACTTATTTGGTAAATACACTTCCTAATTATAATTAGGGTCAAACCCTAAAAACACATTAAAAACTAAATTATATTGCTTTAACAACTAGATATATTTAGGGTGTCTCTTAAAAAACTCCTTATGACTTCCTTCAAAAAACTCTTTCGCCAAATTTCCTAACTCTCTATAATTGCATTGGGTGTGTTTTAATCCTAAACTTATCTTCCAAAATTATATTAAGGGTTTCATTTGAGATGTTTAGGTCAACACTATTTATTGGTAGCAACTTCATTCCTATCCATTTTGAATTAAAAGCTCTTATATTTGTAGGTTGAATGCAACTATGCTTTTCTTTCAAAGACTTTACCATGGATGTGTTAGTACCAGAAAACAGAGAAACATATATTCTCCAAACATAAGCATCACCCATATATGTTATTGCAACCTTTTTTTATTAATATATATTTTTTAGGTGATATTCATGCTTCACTTTATACTCTATCAACACATGTTTAAAATGATTGATATTGGTGAAAATCTTAGATTATTCTAAATAATAAATCTACTAATTGTAACCTTAAATCTCGTATATCTAAAACTAGTTGTCAGATCAACTTTTTTTTTTCTTACTCCTTTTACCACTTTCCTTCCCTACATATATTCATCAATACTCTTAAATTTTTCACTATCTTTAATATATGTATCATCATCACTGCTTATCTTCCAATCACTTTTATAGTCTAAAACATCATCCATATTTTACCAAAAAAAGTATCCCATTGTAAGTTGTCAATCCACTTATCTTCAACTTCATTAAAAAACTCAAATCCTTCCTCATCATAAAGGATATGGTAATCATATTCTTCCTCTTCATCATCCTCATTATTTTTCTTATATTCATTAACACCCTGCATATATACACTGAAAATGATAACTTCAACCCTATTGCTACTCTTATTACAACCAGCAATACCCGCAACAACATCTATTTTAGCACTAATAACAGCACTAAAACCATCACCAATCACCAATACTAGAAACTTCCATATCAATACCAGAGTTACACCAACATCATCACTAAAACATCCAACATCAGCACTCACTTCATTACCAACACCAAAACAAACTAAATCAACACCAAAACATCCCACAACAACTCCCATATTTACACCTCTATAAAACTCATCATCATCAAAATCTCAATCTAAATCCAAATCTTTTAATCTAAAAAGTAGTACCACCTTATTGTTTTTTTCAACCTCATCATCATATTCATAACAAAAAAAATTAGTTTCAGGTGTCATACCATTATTGGACTTGTCATACCAGAACATTTCACATCAATACCAATACTAAAACATCCCACATCAGCACCCACATTTACTCCATTACAAACTCATTATCATTTTCATCAAAATCCAAATCTTTTAACTCAAAAAATAGTGTTGCCTTATTGTTTTTTTCAACTTCAACATCATATGTAGAAAAACATTTAGTTCCAAATGCCCTACCATCATTGGACTTGTCTTAATAACATCCATTCATTCTTAATGTTAGAGGAGCAACATCAGTATCATCACACACACACACACACACACACACACACACACACATATTGTAAGATCTCACATCGGAAGCGAGCGTCCAGAGCCAGGGCCTTATAAGTGCATGCTCATCTTGACTAGTAAAACGCGTTTTAGAGTCATGCGTGGCTGCCAAGAACAAAACCGTGAGGGGGACCTGGGTGGAAGCCCTGGATTTGGGTGGACTGGGAGGCCCAAAGTGGACAATATCTTGCTAGTGAGGTGGGGTGTTACATTTGGTATCAGAGCCGATGACAGCTCATCTTAAGGTGGGGGGATTGTAAAATCCCACATGGGAAACGAGCGTCCAAAGCCAGGGCCTTATAAGTGCATGCTCACCTTAACTAGTAAGACGCGTTTTGGGGTCATGCGTGGCTGCCAAGAACAAAACCGTGAGGGGGGCCTGGGTGGAAGCCCTGTATTTGGGTGGACTGGGAGGCCCAAAGCGGACAATATCTTGCTAGTGAGGTGGGGTGTTACACACACACACGCGCACACACACACACACACATATATATATATATATGAAATACTTATTCACTTACTTGTTCATGCATTCTTAATATTTTTAACATCGAGGCATCGTCAAAAATATTATTTTCTTTATCATCCTTTATCCAAAAGCCATTCAAGTCTACATACACCTACTTATTTATGAACAATGTATCTATGTAAGACATATAGACAAGGTAGCAATTTCTTTGGATATATGAGAAGAATTGCCTTGATAAGCAATTATATCTAGCATTTTGTATACTTTCATGGTGAACAATTTACTATTATATTAAGGTTAAACAATTATTAAACAAATTATGAATGTTGGAACAATACCTATGACCTATAATTTTGGATCATTTTTTAGGTTTTCTAAAAAAATTACTATTTAGGTCAAATAATGGTTAAACAAAGTTAATAAAAGTTTTATTACATTCATCAAACATGTTTTTAAACAAAGATTACAAAATAAAGGTTTTGTGAACAATACTGGTTAGATGCAATTTGGAGTTTTTTTATTGTTTTAAAAAAAGTAATTAGATTCAATAACAGTTTAACAAAGTTAATAAAAGTTTAAAGCTTAATTAAATATGTTTGAAAGAAATATTAAAAAATTAGGGTTCTGTAAATAATAACTTGTGACCTTTAAATTGAGGGTTTTTTTTAGGGTATTCAAAAAAAACAAGATTAATTACTTTTCCACTAGAAAAATCATATTTGAGATGTTGATTATTGTCAATTAAACAAGACTAATTGACTTTATTAGGATTTTTCTAGCTTCAGAATCAATGTTTGCACATTCATAAATTTATGATTTTTTATTTACTTCAAGTAAAAACAACCTATAAACAAATAAATTAATTATATTTAACAACAACAAAATGCACTAGAAATGATTTCTAAGTCTTCAATAGAAAAAAATAATCAAAATATAATTATTTGTTGTTGAGTTCCAAATGAAACCCATGCAAGATTCTAGTAGCGCTACATAAGAAGAGACAACCAAATAAAACATAGTAAATCATGCAAGAAATCGATTATAAACACTAGTTTTTTTTATTTGATTTGGATTCAAAAAAAGGTAAAAAGTGATTTTTGGATGAGAAAAAGTTTGTCACTTGATGAGAGAGAGGATAGATCTATCATTTGGTTGACTTTTCAATTTAATATATATGAGGATAATTTGATCATTTTGTTAGATTTGAAAATTTATGTTGATCATTAAACAATAATTTTCCAAAGTATAGTAGGTATATAAAAAAGACCAAACTATATGATGATGAAGGTAATTTTTAGTTAGTCCTTGTTGTATATTTAATTCATGATTTTTATACATATTTATAACTTGATCATTTTTTGTCTATTTTATATTCAAATCCTTTTTTTAAGGAACAAAAAAGGTAAAAAAAAGAAGTAATATAAAGATTTGATGAGAAAAGAACACATTTTTTAAAATAAATTACTACTAAATTAAATATAATTTACAATAGTCAATCATGTTGATCTAAACGATAATTGTGCAATTGATCATTAACCAATCAATTTAGTAATCATCCATATTTTGATCAATTATGCTATATGTTAATAGTTTATTCTTCTAATATGGATAAACTATAATTAGAATTGAATCCATACCAAAGCTGGATAGCAACCTCGCAAAAACTAAAAGGAATATGGTTGTTTCAAGTTTCAAACCTTGATAAAGGTGTATTTATAGTAGCACCACGCGAAACAATAATAGGCAGAGAAAATAGGAATTGAAAGTAAAAAGGGTAGATAAAGCAAGAAAATAAATGAATAATTTTAAAATAAAGTAAATAAAAATTATAAATAAAAGAAATAGTTAAAAAAATAGATTAAATAAATTGCATATGTGCAGCGAACCATCTTTTCCAGTTATTGGTTAGTCTATTTATATTGGTACAATGTTTGAGTTTATCTTAATATCAAATTATAATCATATACATATTGTTTATATCAAATAAAGAGTCTACACATTAAATCCTACTTCAATATAAACATTTGCTTGTTGATAATCACATGAATAATAACTAATGTACAGATTTGACTAGTTTGATCTATTAAAGACTCCTGACCTAACTAAGATTGAACTTTCTAGTTATTTATGTGAATTCAAACTCCTATTATTGTAGATGTTGCAATAACCACTACTCTATTTTCTAGGAAGAGGAAATGACTTTTTATGTTTATAGATAAAAAATGTCTTATGTTAAAAGAAGTTGTCACCTTGTATTATAATCACTATAAAATCATAATTGGTCCGTAGAGTTCTAAGGTAAGAGATTGATTATGCTAAAGGAAAGTATCACCCTTAAAGCACCCTATCTAAGATAAGTTGCATTACTAATTCTTGTCTTTTATTCCTAACAATTTGTTATGCATAACCTACCACTGGTTTATCTACATAGGTGATGGCAAGTATACTACTATAAGTTTAACCTTATGTAGTTAGTTTAAGCCTAATCAATCTAAGGCCTAGTTTATCTTTGCCAATACTTATTATCTTTTGATAATAGTTGGTGACTTGACATGTCTATAACTAGTGACTCTTAATCATAACATGTCACTAATAGTATATCAAGTCATGCAAATGAATAACCAATGAACAATACCTTATTAAGATTCATCTATCCTAGTACCCAAAATTTACTCATATTATTTGTTGAATGAATAAAGGTTGCATACCTAGATAGGATCCATGAATAATACCTTATTAAGATTCATCTATCCTAGTACCCAAGATTTACTCATATTATTTGTTAAATGAATAAAGGTTGCATACCCAACTCGAATCTTAGATAAGATCTATGAATAATACTTTATTAAGATTCATCTATCCTAGTACCCAAGATTTACTCATATTATTTGTTGAATGAATAAAGGTTGCATACCCTAGTCTTACGCAAGTAATGACCATCATGGGTTCATCTATTTGGAATATAATCTAGTTGCATAAAGGTCCCTTATAATTTAAGTTTTTTAAAAATTACCTTGTTGGGGTTCACTTGTCTTTAAAATGTGTTATTTGATAATCACTTTTTTATGATTCCAGTTTTACTTGGTTGCCCATCATCAATATTTGTATATATCGGTGTTATGACTCATGTATGTACATTCATAGCACGTGGATAACTTTTTAGATTCTTATTAATATGCATGCATAAGAATTTATTAAAGAGGTCAATACTCCCAATTTATTTGGTGAATATTGGACCTAAACATTTCTAAGACTTATTTTTTTTTTAAATCAAAAGAATGAGTCACTCCTCTTTTTTTAGATTAACATGGGTGTCCGGGTCAGCTTGCGCGCACCTTAACTAATCCTACGAGCCTTGAAGTTAACGACCATGTAAGTCTCCAGTGGCCCTGAGGTTTGTGGGACTTGAACTGGTGACCTCTAGGGAGCAAACTCAGGGCTTGACCGGTTGAGTTATATCCATCAGGGTTGAATGAGTCACTCCTCTTAATATCCAAGGTAATGGCCCATGTTGATTCTGTTTACTCTAAATACTAAGAGTGAATAGCAAGACATTTTTTACATGATGTTTAAGAAACAAGAATGGGTTAAAAAAAACGTTTGGAATGTTAGTTCAATATACCTTTTAATGTGGGTCAAACCCTTAATGAGTTTTATAAACAAGTTATAAAACCCAATGCAAATATATGTATGAATGAGCATTGATTTTCTATAGTTTGGAGCTAAAAGACCATGTCAATATATATTGTTGAATGGATCAATGTTCATACATAAAGGAAAACATGTTATAATCCTAAGGATAATGAAGAGATGGCTAAGGACATGAAAGAAAATAAGATGCAAAATTAAAGAATTCGACCACATGCATTCAAACACAAATATCAATCCAATAAATACTAATCAATCCAAAAGATCTCATTACAAAACACATTAAAATCAATGATAAAATAATATGCAAGATTAAAAGGCTTGACCAACATCATTTAAACATAAATATCAATCCAATAAAAATTATTCAATCTTAAAAAATTCAACAATAAAACAAGATAATTATTTAAAAAATATTTAGGGTTTGAAATAGATCTTCTAGGGTGGCTAAGGTGGACCAAAAGCTGCTAGAATAATGGTTGGTAGTAGTGGCGGAACAATGGTGGTGTGTCTTTGGCACGTGCTTGGAGGGGCCATCAAGGTTAAAGCATCATTGCACATGCCAACGATGTCTAATCAACATGTAGATGGCTCTGCCTAGTATGCTACTTTATGGTCATCCTTATTCCACCAACAGTGTCATCCACCACCTTTAATGAAGAGAGACTTAAGGCGTTGAAAGTTCGATTCAATGGTTGTTTCTCTCTACTGGTTTTTTTTCAAACTTTTGGATCTGCTTACATTGATTTTATTGGGTTATGCGGCTTATATGGTTGTGTTGTCCTCATTAAAGGGATAAGACTGATAGTGGTCTTGCCTTATTTAAAGATCGAAGAAGAAAGAAATCAAATAGATAAGTTTTTAAGGTTGTTTCCTCGATTGACGATGATATAAAAGTTATTGGTTTTAATTGATTAAATGGTTTTTTAGAAGGCTTCAAGATGAAGAGAATGTTGATAGTCTTATAAATAAATAAAAGGTCAAAGGTGAGAGAAATCAAAGGGGTTTCGGTTTTAGAAAGAAGATGAGATTAAGGTCTTTTATGGGAGAAAAATAGAAGAAGATGAATAGTGTTCTTCTCTATATTTTAACTCATACTCTCTCAAAAACATATACGATGGCTCTATCCTATAGTGGTTAAGCTTTTAGGGTGTTTTGGGAAAATACGGAGGGAGATGATAAATAGTCCCTTATTTTCTCTTTTTTTCTTTTTTTTTCTTTTTTTTTATCACATTTTCTCTCTACCCATGATGGGTAGGGTTTTGGTGGAAGAGAACAATATTTTTCATGTAGTACTCCCCTTTTTTATATAATTTACTTATCTATTTATAACCCATAACTTTTTTTTCATCTTTTCTTTAGTTACTTGGTCCTTAAGTAATTCAATTTTATTTTGATCCTTTATTTTTCCAGTTTTGCTCCTTATTTTGATTTTCTAATTTGTTTTTGTATTTTGTTTTTCTTTTAAAAAACAATATTTACATTAATTCAATAAGAAACCAAGAATTATGAAATGGACGTGAGTGCATTAACATTTTTTTTATTTGATTCTTCAAAAAGACAATAAGAGAAAAATAGTTGAAAATTATAAAATTGACGTGCAAATGACTGAAATGCATCGAAAACATATCTTTTGAATTTGTTTTTGCCTTTTTTAGATTTTTGGAACATATTTTAGAATTTAGGGTCATATTTTAGGTTATGACACTTGTTATTGATCGTTTCCCTTCGATCAATCATGACTTCTGGTTGTCTAATCAATTGCTTTCTAGTTTCCCTAATCGATTATCACTTTTCAAGTTGGTTAATTGCACTATTCATAATAAACTTCAGGTTCTCTTTCCTTGTTTAAATATGAAAATTATTGTTCTCGTTTGGTTGACACATGGTTGTTTATTTTTTATATAAACAACGTATTTCTTTATTTTTTAAATAAAATAATATTTCTCCATCGTATTTGTATTAAAATTAACTGATTGATCGAATTTACCATTAATGATATGACAAGTGACACTATTCACCCAAAAATATCAACAATGCTTTTAAGTGTATCTAACCTGCATATTATCCGACCAAATAATTTTAGATAAATGGGTCTTGACTATTTTAGACATAACACTTAGGTTTCCAAATCTTGCAATGTTTAAACCGTAATTAATTTACCAACTTTACAATAATGCTCAATACATATAAATTACCAACTTTACAAATAATTACGAGCACATATATTTTTTCCATAAAAACTTCAATTCCCTTAAAGAAACCATAAATTCTTAGAAAATAAATTAACCAAAATATCTAAACTCTTTTTTTTTTAATCCTTGTAATGACACCTCTAAATTATGCTCTCTCATAGTCTAGTGTTGCCACTATAAACATTGGTTGGTTGAACAAAATGTAACAACAATTTAATAAAGAATGAAAACACTATAAATTTTTTTACAAGATTCAACATGTAAACTCCTGACTAAATTTGGTTTTTGAAATATAAAAAAATAAGGTAAATGATGATTATAGATATATTGAGAAAGATATGAATAAAAGATAAAGATATTAAGGGCGCTTCAGTATAAATTTATGGAACAATTTTGGGTGATAAAAATTATGGTGTAATAAATGAAATAATAAAATGAATATAATAAACTAGGAAAGGAGAGTTAAGAAGATAAAAAAAAAGGTTTATAGCCGAATATGTGCATTGATCCAAAACTAGAAACAGTGTAGCCGTTTTAAGAAACGATTAAACCAATTTAATAAAATGGTCACATTATTTTTCAAAATAGTTAAATTGTTTTGCTACCATTTCTCTTAAAGCTGGCAATATAGCCAAGAGAGGGAAATAATGTTTTCTCATTTTTCTTCTTTCCTTTCACCATTTAAGAGTTAGAGAAGTGATAGATAAGAGTGAAAATAGAAGGTTTTGAGAGAGAAAAACACATCCACACTAAAAATTAAAAAAAATCAAAGAGAGAAAAGATTGAGTAAGAGAGAGAAAGTGAATAAAGAAGAGGAAAAAAAGGTGGACATGAAAATTTTTGACTGGTTGGAACTCCAAGATGAGAATATTACTTGGTAAGGAGTTCTAAACCTAATCTAGCAAGCTTGTATGATAAGGAAGGCAATTGAAGTTGAATTCTTGAATTTTGTGTTAGGTTTTATAGTAGAAATTTAGGGGAAATGCAAATTAACTATAGATTGAGTCAATTGGATAAGATTAGGTTGTGATGGTTGCTTAATTAGGAAGAAATAATGAAGAAAACTAGGGTGTACTTAAGGGCTCTATGGCTGGCCAATAGGGGACCAAACTACACGTGATGAATTTGTGTTTATTCAAGCATAATGATGATATATTTGTGTTAGTGTGTGTGTGTGTGTGTGTGTGTGTATGTGAGAGAGAGAGAGAGAGAGAGGAGAATAAATATATAATGTGTCTTATATGAGATAAATTGAAGAGAACTTACATCCTTTTTTGTTGTGCATGTTTTAACAAAATGGGAATAATGATGAAAATTGAGATTTATGAATGTAAAATGGTTAAAATTTGTATAAATTAGTGATGAATGTGTTAAGGAATGAATGGATTTGTTGTGTCTTTTCGGAAGGAAATGAAAGTTTAATGCAAGTTGAATAATAAACGATGGTTAATTGAAAGAAAATAACTTAGTATATTATTATATGAAATGTACATGAAATGAAAAATAATGTGGTATACTTGTGAATCTAGGGGAGGTCACGAGAGTTGTGCAATATTAAAAAGGCACTACTAGAACTTCGACAGCAGTTACCTACCTGTCTACCATGTTCATTATACTAGATATTGCAATTGTAGAAAAGTATTGTGATTTCAATTGTGGATTAAAGATGTGAGGAACTAGATTTCCTGATAATGTAACTAGTGCCCGGTAATGGGCAAAGGAACTAGTTTTCCCAGTAATGAGCGGAGAAACTAGTTTTCCCGATGATGACACTAGCGCATGGTAATGGGGTGAAGAAATTAGATATCTAATGAAGGATTTATTGCTTGAAAATAGTCAGGGAGATTAGTCGTTTAGTAATGAGATATTTATGGATAAGGGTAATGTGAGTAAATGCCAGAAGAGGTAAGATTATTCCCCAAAAAAGGGTTAGTAATAATAAGTCAAGCTGACCCGGGGTTCAAGTTGAATTAGAAGGAATTCAATTGATTCATAAAAAGGAAACTAATTGCAATAGATAAAATATGGTGGAATTGCATAATTAAGTTGTATTCTTATTTGATTAATTTATGTAACAACTTAATTTTATTATGTGATAATCAATTCCAAGTACCTTTCATCAACGAGTGGAATGATAGAGTTTTTTTTAGAATACTTTTGCTAAGATTTAATGAACATGTAATCAATAATCCTTTTGTATTGTAATTTGGGAAGGTAATAAATATTAACCTTATTGTAAGACATATTACTATACTTACACATCCTTGTAGATTTCTAATATTTTATCAGTTGTTTTGTTGTATTAAAATTATGAATGCACGTGGTTATATTGTGTCACTTTCATATAAATTGATTGTGTGCATATATATGTATATCATCTGCAAGAAATATAATAGTGGACTATGACGAATGAAACGTTGTAAATTGAGGTTGGAATGTATTCTAATCTGATAACGAGATGAGTCTAGGATGATTGGACCACCTTTGAGATGTGTATTAATGAGAATTAATGTGTAACAAGAATAAGTCGATAACTTGGGATCTTCTAATATAGAGGAGACTTTGCTGAAATTTTGATAGAAATGTCATCCATTTCATGAGAAATATATGTAATATTGAAAACTAGAAAATGATAAACAAAATGATAATTTAAGGTTCTGGCTTAATCTAGTTGACCATTCGAACAAAAACAATTCCTAAATACATGGAATTAACATGAAGAAATCATGTAGTGATTGTATGTAAATATTGGGGATGTTATACAACAACCTAGAGTCCCTAAATCATTATTGGCTTCCATTTGTTTTTTCATGTTCATGTGTAGAAACTTGATATTTTGTTAGTTCTCTTTCAAAAATAAGATAAGGAAGATCATAAGAATTTGATCATTCTAAAAAGTTTGCTTTTTTTTTTTTTCATGTCATAATTACCAACAATAACATCAATATAAAGTTCAATATTCAAATAAAACTTTATAGTTGTCTTGGTTTTATTACCTTTGAACACTAATGAACTAACAAAGAGGGGAGTTTGTTCAAAAATCGGAACCTTTTCAACCTAGATGGAAATAGGATCCAGATGGAAAGACTTAGGATTAAGTTTAGAATAAAATTATTTCTATGCATTTTCTTTACTATAATGGACAATCTTGTATATTTGTGTACTTTTTGACAATTCCAACAACACAATTTCAACTTTTTTTTTTTAATGAAATCTAGTTTGTTTTCATCTTAGTACAGTAATTTCTAAACAAAAATTATTTTTTATTTGCTTGGATAATTTATGAACAAAATTATTCATTCAATTTAAACAACTAGTTGTATTAAATTAACAACTCAAATCCTTATTATAATAGAAAAAAGAAATTCTAAGTTGTATTGTGATAAATAACCTAATTAGTAGGTCTAAAGTGTAGTCCGTATACACTAGAGCATTTTCCTTACGATCTCCAAGTTGATCCTCTAACCTCTTTATGAGTATCATTTTCCATTTCTTTTTTTTTTTTATGTAGGGTTAATATCTTTTCAAATATCGATCATTGATTGATTGAGAATGTAACTCTTCATATTGGTTTGCTAGATGATATGGACCTATGTTTAGAACTTTGACAATAATGTGTAGACCCTCCTAGTTTGGAGACTATTAGTAAGATTTTAGGTCTTTATGGTTAAATAGTAATATGGTTTTCCATACCAGATCACTTACTAAGGAACTTTTTTATCAAACATATTTATTGTATGCTTACTCAACATTTTCCTTGTGATAAATGATCCAATACAACATGTCTCACTTCATCTAAATACTTTAACTATGTCAGCATAACATTATGTTTTCTTTCTAAGCGATTGTACCATGAGCTTCCATATGTAATATATCATTATGATCAAGTTCTAAGATTGTTTTTTAAAGTTATAGATAATTTTGTTGGTTAATTCAACTTGCTCGTTAATTTAGGCATAATAAGGAGTAGAATAAGTAATTTTAAATTCATATTCTTATAGAAATTGCTTCATATATTTCTTAGGAAATTAATCTTTAATTAGTTATGATTGATTTTAGAAGTCCAAGCCTATGAGTGATTTATTCATTGATGAATATGATCATTTTATCTTGATTGAGCAATTGATTTAAAGAAGAGGGGTTTTTATTCGTGAAAAATATAATAACTTTAAATTCGTGATTTGTAGCAAAACTCGTGAATTTCTATCTTATGCCGAGACTAGATCGAGTCGTGATTATAGCTATAAATTGCAAATGAATGTTAAAAGAATAATGGAAAGCAAAATGTCACTACTTTATTTTTAAATGCGAAAGTTAATAGTCAATTATTCGAATAACATGATGTTGCTATCACTTTCGGCATAAATGACGAATTGGTATAATCTAGGAAACAATGAGTCGAGAGCTCCAAGAGAAAAACCCACGCTAGTTACGTTCCCATATGGTCATCAAAAGTCTTAAAAGAAACCATTTCTTGCAAAATTGACTTGTGTTTATAAAAATTCTTTATTTGTTTAACAAAAGAAAGAAATTTGTAATTGCATCCTAAGTTTATATATATATTAGCAATTAAATTCAAATATTCCTCGCATTTTTTGAAGTGGGTCCTTTTGTAAATTCCTATTAGCATCTTCCACCTTATATGTATTTTTTATGCGATAAAAGTTGTGATTGTTTTTTAAAATGCTCTTTACTCAGAAATGTAATAAATTAATATTTTTTTATTTTTAAAAAATTATTTTTAATATCAGCACATCAAAATAATCTAAAAACACACAAAAAATATTAATTTGAAGTAAAGAAAAAAATAAAAAAAATTTAATTTTTTCATAAACACTTTTGAAACACAAAAACAAACATGGAAATTTTAAAAAAATGGATGGAAAAGTTAATGACATGAACAAAAGGACTTGATGGAGAATTGTCTAAAACATTTGTGACCGAATTGGTAGAATCTACAAATTTAGGA
>Ga0307517_10003313_pt1 | contig 25135 bp, 24 predicted proteins | sample 23_EM_MG_FD_194515 | JGI IMG/M metagenome (GOLD analysis project Ga0307517, IMG submission 194515) | Populus trichocarpa ectomycorrhiza microbial communities from riparian zone in the Pacific Northwest, United States - 23_EM | ecosystem: Host-associated > Plants > Roots > Unclassified | place... | reverse complement strand
ATATTATTCGATAGTTTCACCCACATTTAACTAGTGTTTTGCCTATTTTTTATATATAAAATATCTTGATATTCTTTGTTTTATGTTTTGAAGGCACTTTTGGATGAGAGATGCAAAAGGAGTAAATTAGAGGTAATTAGCAGATTTGACCTTCAGTCGATGTTTTGTGAAGAGAGTAAGCTCTAGAGGTCGAAATGAAGTGATTCTCGTGACATTAAAAATTTAACATTATACCTTTCTGGACATCTAAGGCTCATGGAAATTGCAGCCTTTAAAGTCAAATCTTGCAATTTGCCAGTGTTGACCTTTGGCCATTCCGACTTGAATATCTTGAGCTACAGAAGTCTACTTTATTCACACTCAATTGTTTTGGATTCCTAACTCAAAGACCTATCCACGTACCAAATGTCAGCCAAAAACGATCTCATATGATAGAGATATGATTTTTCTAAGATGAAAAATGAATTCTGCCCAACAAACAGGTTTTGTGAAGAAACGAGTCCAAATTATGTCCCGAAGCATCCAAACCAACATTCAAGTTTTTATTTAAGCAATAGTTATTTAAGCATCCTCTAATTCAAAGTTTTAAGATTTCATACAAGGATATTTCTCTTTCTTTTTTTTTTTAAATAGTTATTGAAGTACTTAAATGTAAAATGTCTACTTAAGAGAGGACTGTTTTGTAAAATAGAGACTAAGGTTTCCTAGGATATAAAAAGAATGAGAGGAGAAGGGGGGCAACCATAAAACAATAACCATCAACAGCGGCACCACTCTACCTAATGGCAGCATACAAGGTTGGAGAACCCAAACATTCTCATCCACCAACTAATGGATGCAACATATCACTAGAGACTCCAATAGACTAGCAAAAGCACTTTAGATGGGAGAGACAATAGGTGAAGATTCCTAATGGAGAAGACAACATTGCCCACTACAATATTTAATAGTTTTACCGACAGACTTTTTCCGTCGGCATAAGATTACCATTCCATCGGTGAAAAATTTACCGACTAATTCCCTAATGGAAGACATCCATTCGAATAATGTTCGCTGGTAATTCAATGATCTGTTGCTAATTCTGTCGATAAAAAAAATAAAAATCGATGGTTTTACAGACAGAAAATGCGCCCCAAAAAAAAATTCCTACTTGAAATATGCCTACGAAATAATTTCGTCGGTATATTTCCATCAGTGATAGTGGCATAAGCAGTAATTTTTTTCAAACTCTCTAGAATATACCGACAAAATGATTCCGTCTATATTTCCATTGCTAAATCACTGACGGAATAATGATGTCGGTGATTGTGGCATATGCAGTAAATATTTTACAACTCTCTGGAAAGTACCAACAACATATTTTCTTCTGTAAATCCATCAGTGATAATTTAAAAATATTTTAAAAAATAAAATTGTGTAGAATAAATAATATAAAATTGTATAGAATAATAGTAAAAAAACTAATTATGCAAATAAAATTGTATAAAATTGAAAAATGTAAAAATAAAATAAAATAATATAAAATCCAAATATTCATTACAATTTTAATTGTAGAAAAAAAAATTAAACTAGAACAGTGGCAACGTTGGAGGTGGAGGAGGAGGGGTTGGTTGTTCCCGGGACCAAACAGCCAAAAAAGAAGCGCACATATACCACCCATCTGTGATTCCATCTAGCGGAGTTGTTCATAATTCGTTGAGAGTTGCTGATATTGCTCGGTGAGATAAGCCGTGTGTTGTTTCAAGGTCACGATCTCCTCAGACTGGGTGCTCAATACAGATTGGGAGCTCCCAATGGTTGAGATACTACGAGCTGCCCGCAAGTTCTTGGTCGTAGTGTTGGAGAGTTTGTACACCTAATTTTTATCGGGTCCACCAGACAATCCTGCCTCCATTCATAAATCCAGATCAAAATCCAAGTGGGTCAAAGAATCGTTCCCATATATCTCCCTCAACCGGCTATTATATGTCTCCTGAAAATTAAAAAAGAAATCATCATGTTCCATTCAAGAAAATAATAACTTATAAAATAAAATGGTTGAACCAACATACCATGAAGTGTTGAGCATGGTTGTCGATGAACTGTTGCACCCTTCTTTCACGGTCTTCACTCCGCTCGTGCGTCTCTACAAATAGCTCCATTGAGCTCGGCTCACGTCTAAAAGATGTAGCCTGTAAGAAAACAAATGTTGCAAGTGAAATATATTTATAAATAAGAACAAATTAATTAATGATAGATTTCATTAAAATTAATCTTGCCATCCGCTTCACATGTGCAATGAACGGAACAGAGCCGCCGATGTTCGTGGTCACCGAACCATGAATTTATCGGTTATGATTGTTGACACCAGACTGTGAGCATCGTGTGAACTGCTCAGATGTCATGTGCTGGATATATTGCACCCATATATCCCCCCAGCATGTATGGCGTTCTGAAACCCCTCCAAACCGCCACGTTATTCTAGCCTTGTAAACCGTTATCTCTGGTGTATTTTTTGGCTTTTTTCTGCTCTTCATACCAAAAGTCACGCAACCTACTTCCATCAACAAATTTTATATGAGTTAATGACAAGTTAGATTTTAAAATATAATATTTTAAAAAAATATATCGTATCATTTTCGATGTTACCTAGTTGCCGCATGATTCTCTCATACCCTTCTCGCAACATTGTCATGAGCGTTATCCCACTCAAATTTGTTCTGTATATAAATAATTTATTAAAAATAAATCAATAATTTCAATATAGCATAAAAAATAAATAAAATTTGAAGTTAACATTAACCAGAAATCTTCGAAACCATGCATCGATATAAGGTCTCCAATCAGGATGTCTGAAAACCTGACTCTATTGAAATAATGGAATCTCCATCGACGATTTAAACGTCGATGTTATTACATGGGTGGCCTCAATGTTTGTGAACCTAAAAATTAATAAAATTAATGAAATATTAATTAGTTATTCACAAATTACGTTATAAGTAAAAAAAAAACTAAAACCAAAACAAACTTACATTGAAAGGGCATCCTTCCAATATGTCTCGTACTTGCGGGTGAATTGACCCCGCTTTGAAGGCACACCGCCTCTATGTTGTGGAACCGTGCTCGAAGAGACAGCGTCGTGAGTCGCCATAGGTTCCTCTTCTTGGTTGACACTTAAGGACACATCATCCTCATTGCTAGAAGAACTAGTTGCGACCATATGCTCACGACGTGTTGTTGATTTCGTTCTACGCATCTACACAAATTTGATGAATAATTACATAATCAAATTCGATTATTTTAAAAAAATTCAGCATCACCTCCTTTATACTGGATATTACCTAAATTTTTCAAACCTGCAAATATTGACAATATATATGCCACAAACCAGTTAATTTTATTTTATTTATACCAGAATTTTTATATTTTTCAATTTCATCTCATTTTCAAAATGATAATAAAATGTTTCTAACTATAAAATAGAGTGAGAAAAAATCATATATATAACCTAACATCTATACAAATTTAACAATAACATAAAGAAAAAATAAAATTTAATTCTATATATTCAACTAACATTTATACTGCAAATTCAACAATAACAATTAAAATTCAATAAAATAATCAATTATTATTGCAATAAAAACAATAAAATAGGCAAAAAATTAAAAAAATAAAGACTTTAGGAATGAAAAATGCTTACCTTAATAGTGTGTTTATTTTTAGACTTTATCTACTTACAATACAAAAAAGAAAAAAAAATATTGTTAATAAAACAAAAAAAAATAGAAAATCATTAAGTAAATTGAATCACAATACATACCTTTTAAATTTTGAAGATGAAGATAGAACCACAAATAGAGATTAAAAGCAAAAAAAATAGAGAGATTTCATATTGAAAATGGAAGAAACAAAGGAGAGAGAAAAATGAACTGAAAGGGCGCTCGCTGGGATTTGTACAGTGTTTTTTCCGACAAAAACACCGATGGACTGTTAAATAATATTATTTTTTATAAATCCGTTCGTGATTCCGTCGGTGAATTCACTTTGAATTTTTCATTTTGCACTAAAATTTTTAATTAACCCTCCATAATTTTCACAGTCCGTCGGTAATGTGAAATAAGTACACCCTCCATCATCTCCCACACTTATGTCTTCGTTCTCATCCTGATCAACCTCGACACAACCCCTGGGTTTTGTTTTTAAAATGGATAACCAATCAACTCTTGATCAGTCCTTTCTAAAGGAAGGGGTGTATGTGTAATAAACTTGTTGGCATTGCTTCGCGAAAACAAAGACATCATTTACGTTGTGAAGTCTAGCTTTTGAGTTAATTTTGACTAGACCGTAGTGGGAATCTACTCTAATTTCTCTGTCAGTGGTGTAATATCAATAGCATTTGAATAAAAACAGTCTATTATGCTCGTTATGATATTACAATTCGATGACCTCTTCTAATTTATTATAATAGTCAACTTCAAACTCACTACAAGTCGATCCCTTAATACAAACATCGTTGTTATATAATTTTCTTCCATGCCCATATTCTTTAGTATGAAACACATATCCATTGACAAAATACATGTTGTAGCACTTAACTTTTCTTTTAGGATCCAGGCTTAGTAAAGACAATGAAACACTAGCACTACTTCTCATTTGATAAACCTTGTATATCAAGTACAACAATAAACAGTAAATGAGAATTCTGTAATGAAATATAGTAACTTGCAAGAGATAATGAGTTTGTGATAGTACTTACATGTGTTTTGAACCACGTGACAAATTGTTCATCTTGTAATCGAAAGATTTGAGATTCGGTCAGCTTTGAGTTATTAGATAGTAAATATTATTGATGTTGCCTTCAAGGTTTTTAAAATTATATGAGTTTATAATATTACAATATATAAATAGTACATTTATAACAAAGTTTAAATAGTACATATACTTACTGAATAAAATGTCTTAGCTCATCACAGTTAAATAAAAAATAATTGCATGCTTATTTGAACTCTATTTCAGACAAATATATTCCCCTTATGACATTTTTAGGTGTGGGTCATCCATGATTGGAGAATATTAACAAGTTCTCACTAAAAGGCACTTTACCACCATCATCATGTCGTGGAACGCGATTGATTCTCGTTCTCAAATGAGGTTCGAAATAGTACGAAATAAATATTGAGATCTCCTCAACAATATAGGCCTCACATATCGAGGCCTCACATATCAAAGCCTCAACATGTGCCTTATTCTTAACCTTTTTCTTAACATTAAACAAGTACCTGCATGGAATGAAACAAATATTTTCAATTAAGAAAAACAATGAAAATACTTTAGGAATTACACTGCATCTGTAATATCTAACCTCATGAATGGATACATCCATCTAGACTGGACTGGTCCTCCAACGTTTGTCTCATACGGTAAATGTATGGGTAGTGATTAGTACTTAAAAGTGTATTTTTATCAAGGTTTTATATCATCATTTTGCACTTGAAGTATCAATAACTCCTTAATTAGAGGATGTTTTATAATAACATGTCTAATAATATAAGATACCTTTAATTTATGGTAAATGTTCATCTTAAATGCAGGCCTATCACATAAATCAAAGGATTGATTGATGAGTTTAACTATTGAAATTGAGAAGACAAAGAGAGGGCTAAGCTTAGAAAAGAGATGTTGGTTCAGTCCAAACTAGAACACCATTCGGTTATTGGATCATAACTGGAGCTGTAGAACTTGGATTTAGGTTTGGTTTATATGTATGGAAAGCTAAGACATAGGCCTAAACCTTTCATGAAAAGTCCAAGATTTAAAAGTGTCATTTTCGAGTTCAAATGGTAGCAACAACGGAGAAGTCAGAATCTGTCCTGTAGCCCAGACACTGTTCAGTGTTCAACCCATATCTCGAGTTCTAGAAGTCCAAATGCGTCGATTCTTTTTTGTTGGAAAGCTGAGACAATTTCCTAGAACTTTCATGAGACTATCTGTTCAAATTATGATGTTAGTGATGACGTTTCGTTCAGTTAAGAAGATAAGGATTGTCATCAAGTCAAGATGTAGCCACCCACTCAACAATTAGTCACCAAATCAATAGTTCTGAATTTTGGCCTATAAAAGGAGGCATTTTCCATGCACTTAGGCATCTTGGTTTTCAGATCAAGATCATGTTCTTGCTCTCTTTCTTTATATTTTGGTAATGGTTAAGTTTTGCTTTCATTAATCTCTTGTTTATGCGTTTCATTTCCTTTACTATACTTACATAATCATGTTCTCCTCTTGTTTATTTATGTTTTTTTTTATTCATAATGTTCAGCTAAGTTTATTATGTCAAGGTAAAAAGGTTACACTAATGGTGTAAGAATAAGTATAGTATAAACTCAACATGGACTTTAATGTTTGATACTGTTAATGTTTTGTATTTATTATCTTACTCACTCTTAATACCTTGCTTGTTAAATGGTTAATCTAGATTTATGTTGAACAACCCTTGGTACAACAAATACTTGGCACTTTCATAGCCCAACTGTATGGTATAACCGACACCTGTGCTATGAAAGGAACTTGATTTGTTGTTAACATAAGTTATCACCATGAATACCTAATATATTTACAAGTATTGGCATTACTCGAATAAGATAGTTAATGTAATCATGTTAACAATTTATAATCCAATTGGAACCTCCTTTGTGTGTGGTTTCCAGTCAAGTAATAAAAAGAGTTTATACTATACTTATTTGAAATAGCATTAGTGGATCCTCTAACCTTGACAATTGTTTTATATTTGTTTAAATCCTTACATTAATATCACATCTCAAAGCTCTCTTCAATTCCTTTTTTGTTATCATCTAATTCTTTATTTGTAGTTTATACAGTTAACCTCCTTATGGTTCGACCCCGGTCTTGCCGGATTATTTATTACTTTGACACTTTTACACTTGGGAGAAGACATTAATCTTTTGGTCGTGTCAGGTAGATGCTTCATCGAGTCAAAAAATGATGGAGGTAATATCATCTCAAGTTTGCATATTGTCTCGACGATATTCATTTCAAGCCTCTCAATGTGATATGTCTGCAACTTGCTAGAGCATATATCTCTAAAGAAATTATTGATCTCTATAAGTGCATCCCATATCCCATTTGACAACAAATCACAATAAGCTAATGGAATGAGTGCTTTGTATAAACACATGGCAGTCATGGGTATTCATTCCATACAATCTACATTCCTCAAGATTAACCAATCTTGTTATGTTCGAGGCATGTCCATCGGGAAAATGCAGACTTTTAAGCCATTGGTAGACTAGAAGTTGTGCATTTTTCTCTATGAAGCGCACTCTGGGTTTTGCGACCCGTGACCCATCAAAAACCAACTCCATATTTTTATGATTATAGAACAATGCTATATCCATTCTAGCCTTGATGTTGTCCTTTGTCTTCCCCTTCACATCCATGATGATGTTGAAAATGTTCTCAAACATGTTCTTTTCTATATGCATGATGTCAAGGTTATGGCAGAGAAGATTGGTCTTCTAATAAGGAAGCTCCCAGAAAATGCTTCGCTTTACCTAGTTGTGGGTCAAACCAAAATTAAGAAACTTCTGCTTACCAGATTGGAAACCAAACACAATGTCATCGTACTCTAATACAATGTCATGCAATTCTTTACCAAAAAGACGCAAGGGTGTAACATCCTTTTCAACTCTACCAACAAAGAAATCCTTTTTGTTCTTTCTGTACCTGTGATTCGTTGGCAAGAAACGCCGATGGCAGTCAAAAAAAGAAGCTTTGCCTGCATTTGTTACCATGAATGCCTTGTTTTCCATGCAATATAGACATGCTAGTTTTCCATGCATGCTCCAACCAGAAACCATTTTATAAGCTAGAAAATCATTGATAGTCCACATCAAAGTTGCTCTCATAAGGAAATTCTATTTTCTCGATATATCATAAGTCAAAGACTCGGAGGACCACAACTGCGTCAACTCATCAATCAATGGTCGAACAAAAACATCTATATTCCGGCCTGGACTGTTCAGACCGGATATCACCATAGATAAAAACACCAACTCCGGCCTCATACACATCCCTGGCAGCAAGTTGTAAACCATGAGTATAATCGGCCAACGGGAATAAGGAGCAGCAAATGACATGAATGGGTTGAATCTATCTGTACACAACCCAAGATGCATGTTCCTTGACTCGGCTGAAAAGTGAGGATGCATATTGTTAAAGTGTTTCCATGCATCCTCACTCCATCAACCGCATCATGTGATTAGTGCCATGTCATGTGCTCAACAGTCTTTGGTGACATGAATAACCTGTACAATCTAGGTGTGATTGGGAAGTATCTAAGTTTTTTATATGCCACGAGAGTCTTTCCCATGCTAGTTTTGGGTTTGTAACGAGAATGCCCACATGTCATGCACTCAGTCAGCTCAGCATTTTCAAGATAGTACAACATGCAAAAGTTAGGGCACATGTCAATTTTCTGGTATCCTAAACTGAGGGGTTTCATCACAGACTTAGCAGCATAAAAGTTATCTTTCAGCCTATTTCTTTCAGGTAAAATGCTTCTCACCCATTCGATAATTCTGTCATAACCAGCCTCACTCACCTCATAATCCGACTTGATGGCGAACACATATGCAATGACCGATAATTTCTTATGATTCGTGTAGCCATCCCATAATGGTTCATCAAAATATTTCAATAGATCAAAAAACCTGATTATGTCTGCATTAGGTTCTTCTTCTACGATTGGACATTAACTGGCAATACCTTGGTTCATTCTCGTTGCATCCATAACCATATTCCTGTAAGGATTACTGTCATTTACAACTCCATGCACGTTACTAGCACTAGAAGTTGACACAACCATCCTTTATACCATGCTCTCATTACAAACAAATAGTAACTCCATGCACGTTACTAGCACTAGAAGTTGACACAACCATCCTTTATACCATGCTCTCATTACAAACAAATAGTTCTCTGTGTGCATACCAACATAGGTAATCCTTCATAAACCCTTTGTGTAGAAGATGCATCTTTACAACATCTGGATGCAGAAACCTTTTATTTTTACACTTCTTGTATGGACACCTAATACCGCCTCCACTAAAAAATTTCAGAATAGATGTTGTGAAATTAATAAAACCTTGAACCCCATTACAATAATCCATCATCTGCAATCCTTAGGATGAATCTCGATGCATCATGAACGATCATCCATGACTTCTATCGAATCTCTATAAAATAATGATGACAACATGTATATTTAACTACGTTAAGTAAATAAATTTGCAAAAATATTGGTTTAGCTCAAGATTATCCAACTTACTTTAAAACTTCTCTTAAATATTCATTATTAATTATCAACATCCATACAAATTTATACACATAAATTTACAGAAATTACAACTCAGCAATAACATTGATAAAAATTAAAACGGACCCATTAAACAAGCTATTATTTATTTCATCACAAAACATTTAATTCCGTAATTCGATATAAATTTCAACAATTTACAAACAAATATAATTTTACAAAATCTAAAACAAATCATAACAAGTACAAAATTATACTTTCATACTACAAGTTTGTTTGAGAAAAAACAATAAAACATGTACATACCCTAACAAAAAACATATACTAAAAAAAACATTCAATAATAATAAAATTGACATTTTAATGTTAAAATTAAAAAGGATATATTTACTTACAAAAAGTTACAAAATCCAGAATAGATCAGGACACGGATGTTGTGATTACAAAAAAATAAAGAAGGATGATTTGTGTTGAGAAGTGAGGGATGTTTTGAGGGGTGGTTCTTTGCAGTTTGGCGGGGTAGGGGGAGTTTGTTTAGATGCAGGGGTGGGGAAGAAGAAGAAGAAATAGGAGAGGGTCGACAGCGTGGTGATATATTAACGTTTATCGATGGAATCCCTATTTTCGTCTGTGATTCCGACGACAATTTTATCGGTGAAGTGGACACGTCACTGTACGAAGATCCCGATTTGAATCTCTCTGCAATTCCATTGGTAAAATCGCCCATAAAAATTTCCACATCATCACACTGCTTTGTTTTTTGAAAGTCTTTATATTCCATCTATAATTTTGTCAGTATATAATGACGGAATGATTTCGTCGGTATATACCAACGGTGTTAGCGATAGATTTAAATCGGTCGGTAAATATCATCGCAAATTACTGACAGAAAAATTGAATCGGTAATTCTGTTAGTATTCGTTGAATTTTTTATAGTGGCCTCTAATTCCCAACAAGCACATGGGAAGACAATAAAGCAGGAAGCAGGGAACAAGCATCACAAGAAGACCAAAGGTAATGAACAAGCATCAATCATTTCTTTCAACCAGGATGTAGAAGAAACAGGACCCAACAGAGGTTAGGGGTTGAGGCTTTATGGAACAATATGATTAGCCAAATAGGCTCAGACATCGACAGATGCATAGAGCAAGCGGAAGAAAGTGGCGCTAGTGAAAGACAGTGGCAGCCAGGCCATAGATCCATGTCTCCAACATCCCTAGCACACACAACAAAGGACTGAGAAAACTACACCAAAAAACCAACACAAAACAAAGAAGGGCCTCCTACATTCATCCAATCTCATGCACTCTAGTTGAAATAATAAATAGCCATAGTAACATGCATGATCAGAGGAACCAGCAACTGTCAGAGCAACTAGGATTGAAGAAGCATGACAAGGTAATTACAACAACAACTTAGTATCAAACAGCAGGAAAAGAAGCATAGAATATAGCTTATGACCATAATTAGAACAGTTGAAGGTAGCAGATTCCACCCAACAAACACTAAAAGAGTCAACCATTAAAAAAACCTTATGACTGAAGCCTTATAAGCAAAAGGATGAACAACTCAATATCCACCAAATGATAGCTTGGTAGACTTCCAAGCAAACCAACTCACCGAACAAGCCATGCCCATTGCCATCACCCAACATTGATAATAAAGTGGTTTTTCTCATGGAAATGTAAAATCATGTAAAATATTACTTGAAATTTGTGAAATATAAGTTCCACCAAATTACAGGTGTTATCAAAGATCCTTTTGTTTCTTTCTTCCCATACCAAATAAACAATAATGTTTAAAGAAACTCTTCTTATCCTGGCTTCAAGGTTCTTCTTTCCTAAAATTAATCCTAAAATAATTACACCTATATATTTTTAACCAAGTCTTTATCTTCCTCCACAAAAGAGAGGTCCAATTGCAGGCAAAGAACAAATGGCTATGATTCTCTTCATGATGCCGACAGAACACACAAAAAGTTTTTGTCTCAATAAACCGTAGCCTATCCCTTATTCTGAGTCTCCCCAACATAGCCAACCTTAGAATAAAATTGTGTCTTGGTAAGCACCAGTATTCCTAAACTACATTATCCCAGGACACAGGAATACCTCTAACTCTAAGGTATTTGTAAGCATTAACAGATAAAGGCCCATCAAAGTTTTCCCAACTTCTCATCATAGCCATTCTTTATTGATACTACTGTGATGATAGATTGCAACTAACCTCTTTTCACTTATCAGATTTTGTTGCTCGTATCTTATCTTGACCCAGTCAACCTCCTCAAGTTCTGATTCCATCAGTACCGTTAAATATAGGGTTTTTTCTTTTAGCGGCATTACTACTTTCATCTTGTAAACTAAGAAATAAGTTATAGCTCCTGTGGATGTTCTTATTACGATATGATATGCATGCAGAGTAAAAGGAGCATTTCATGTGAGTCCTTGTACGTGACTATCATCTTCTGCATAATTTTCTTGATATTGTTATTGGTAGCTTCTATAACACCATTCATCTTTGGCCTATATGGAGATGAATTTGAGAGCTTGATTTTCCATTTTATGTGAAGCTCTCCTATCATTCTTCCATTGAATTTTTTAGTATTATCAGTCACTATCTTTTTAGGTGCTTCAGATCAACAAATTAAATCTTGTTTAATGAATCTCTTCATTACCTTCTAGGTTACATGAGCATATGAATTGGCTTCCACCCATTTTGTGAAGTAGTCAATGGCCACTTGGATAAATTGATGTTTGTTGCTGGCTTTTGGATTGACATGCTCAATTAGATCGATTCCCCGTATTGCAAATAGCCATGGAAATGTCAAATTGAATAGAGAAGCTGAAGGCATATTTTTATTATCATTGTACACCTAATATTTGTGGAATTTTCTATCATATTCTATGCAATCCATTTCCATGGTCATACAAAAATACCCGACCTTTGTTTTTTGCCCAACCGTCATATGTCCACTAACATGAGTTACACAAATCCCTTCATGAGCTTCTTGAAGCACTTTTTTGCATGTCTCATCCAAGCATTTCAACAATGTTCCATCAAACGACATCATGGTAATAGTTAATGGCTAACCTTTATAGGTTTTCATATCTGTATTGGATGCCTCTAGGAGATACTTCAGATGTTGGATAAATTGTTTGATATCATAATACCATGAATTCTCATCCACTTTTCCTTCGACTGAGCAGCAATGAGCCAAAAAAATTTCACTTTAACACTTATGGGTTGCACTTTGTTCTCATAATCAATGTTGGTCGTGAAAGCTAAAATGGCCAAAGCATCAATAAATTGGTTTTTGTCTGTTTCCATATGAGTGAATTTTATCTCATCAAATGTTTTTGCTAGTTTGGATAGTTATTCTTTATATGCCTCAGCTTCTTATCTTGTGTTTTCCATTCTCCTTTTAATTAGCAGATTATCGGCATTAAATCTCCATAGACATCAAGTTTCTTTATCTTTAATTCTAATACAGCTTCTAATCTAAGGGTGCAAGCTTTATACTCATCTGTATTATTGGTTCACTACAGCTTGATCGAAACAGGATATTGTTTTCTATTAGGCAAAATTATCATTGCTCTTGCCCTATTGTCATATACATTTATTGCTTTATCAAAATACATTGTCCACCAGTCTAATTCTTCTTCTTTTTCTACTACCAGCACATCTTCATATGAAAAATCAAAATTCAAAGATTTATAATCTTCAATTGCATTGTCTGCTAAATGCAATAATCTGTTAAATGCAATAATAGCGATAACACTTCCTTTCATGGCTTTTCTTGTCATGTATACTATGTCATACTCAGCCAACACCACCTGCCATCTTGCTATTATGCTGATAAATAAGGCTTTTCAAAGATATATCTGAGAGGATCCAGATTTGAAATTAGTCATGTAGTGTGTAATACAACATGTATTGTTAAAGTCATTTTGTAGCTCGCACAAATGCACAATAAAGTTTCTCTACCATTGTGTGTATAGACTTGCAATCTGAGAACTTTTTACTTGGATGATAGATCGCCCTTTCTTTTCTACCAGACTCATCATATTGCCCAAGTACACATCTCGTTGCTTTTTTTGTTGTTATAGAATATAGAATCAATGGTCTGCTAGGCACGGGAGGTGCTAGCAATGGTGGATTTTGCAAATACTACTTGATTTTGTCAAAAGTTTCTTGTCATTCCTCATTCCATACCCCAAGATTTTCCTTTCAAAGGAGTTGGAGGATTGGCTCACAAATTAATGTCATTTGAGATATAAACCGAGCAATGTAATTGAAACGACCCAAAAACCCTCTTACTTCTTTTTCTGTTTTAGGAGCTGGCATAGACTAAATTGCTTTTACTTTATTAGGGTCGACTTCAATACCTTGGTGACTCGCCACAAATCCTAGCAGCTTTTTGGATTTTACCTTGAATGAGTATTTTACAAGGTTTAGCCTCAACTAATACCTTCTCAACCTTTCAAACAAATTTCTCAGATTCTGATAATGGTCTTCTCCATCTTTAGATTTAGCAATCATGTCGTCCATATACACTTTAATTTCTTTATGCATCATGTTATAGAACAGAGTTACCATTGCCCTTTGATAAGTGGCCCTAGCGTTTTTATCTTGTTATACCTAGAGAAACCATCCATGAAGGAGTACGTTAAGCTTCACATTGTATTATCAATCAAGACATTGATGTGTGGCAAAGGGAAGCTGTCTTTCAGGCTTCCTTTATTTAAATTCGTGTAGTCTACATATACTCTGATTTTGTCGCCTTTCTTGGGAACTACTACTATGTTAGATACCCATTGTAGTACCTAACCACCTCAAATAAACCAGCATCTCATTGCCTATCTATCTTAACTTTCACCTTGAGCACCATATTTGGATGAGTTCTTCATAGTTTCTGCTTCACGAGTATACTTCATTTAATGGCACTTATGTACTACAATATTAGTATTTAAACTAGACATATCTGCGTAAGACCAAGCAAACATATAAGCATACTCGTGTAGTATTGAGATCAAGTTTTCCTTTTAACTAGCAGTGATTAGAGTCCTTATTTTTAATCTCTTTTATCATGCCTTGTACCAACATTAATTGTCTCTAATTCTTCTTTTGCAAATTTCCAAGCTCGTTCTGATTGCTCTACTAACCTAGCGAATTATTTTACATCATCCTTTTTCCATTTATTTTCTTCCATTACAATTGTGTACTCATCAAAATTTAGTCATTTATTCTCAGTGTAATGTGCTTGTGATTTTTTGGATGATCTACTTTCAGATTTCCTAAAATCGAAAGATGTTTCAGTGTAAGTGTGTATTTTACAAAGATAAAGAGACAAAAACATTTGCAAAAATACATGATCTCATTGATAAAAAAGAAAGGCTCAACTGTAACAAAAACCATATGTTGACATGTTGAGCCAAGATTGCCAACTTGGTATAAAAGCAAAGACAAACACATAAATAAACATAAAAACCACAAAAGCGTACTAGAACAATATTGTCATTTACTTTTTAAAGATTATAGGAGCCTCATGGGTCACCCAATTTTGGAACCTTTCACCATTTGCTAGTTTCACACTAAGGTCTTTGAAGACATTTCTTTCACGGTGTGAATAGTTAGTTGCAGTAACAACTCTTCTCTTTCCACAACTTTTCCTTTCTCACCGCAGCTCTTGACCTTATTATCATCTTGTTCCAATGTGTTGATGCCCATAGTAGCTAAGCCTTGGGTAGGGACATCCATCATATCTTCATAGTGCATTACATAAGCAGCCTTAAGGAAAAATACCTAGATCGGGGGGATGACAATCTTTTCATCTTCTGGTTCCTTCCTTTCAGCCTAGCTAGCCTTTTTATTGTTTGATGTTAGTAGCTCTTTTATAGTCTCTCTTTCCAGGTATAAAGCCAAGCCCAAATCTCTGATTTGCAGTCTTCAACCTTATAGGAGTTATCCTCTACGCTTTAAGAAATATTTTGCTGCCATTCTAGCAGCTTCAGAAATTACCAATTTTCACACTATCGTGTTTTCTGGCACCCATTCTTTATTAACAATTTCAAAACATAGAGAATTCTGTATTTTCTCCCTTCAGCTTCTTTGTAGAGAACTACCATATTCTGCACCATTGTCAAGGCCTCTTCAGCCATAACTTTCACTAATATTCCATTCAAAATATACATCAAACATTTATGCAAGGATGATGTCATAGCGCTAGTGGCATGTATCCAAGGCCTTCCTACAAACATGTTGTATGACGAGTGGATGTCTATCACTAGTAAGGTTACTAAAAACACTTCTGGGCCAATGAACAACCCTATTTCAATGGTCCCCACCACTTGCCATAGGGAACCATCATAAGCCGTAGTTGTCATGGTGCTTGGCAGCATATGCGTTGAATCAACTAGCATTTCATCCAGCACATTCTTTGGGAGTACATTTAAAGTTGAACCGTTGTCTACCAATACTTTGTCAATAGTGCAATCCTTGCACCTTACAGTGATGTATAGAGGTTTATTATGACCCATTCCTCTAGCATTGAGCTCTTTTTTAGTGAAGTACAAATAATTTATCGCATGGATTCTTCTGACCAGATGCTCCATAGTCCTTTGGGCCATGTCTTGGGGCACATATGCCTCGTTCAACACTTTTTGCAGCGCATTGTGGTGTGGCTCTAAACTCAGGATAAGAGATATAAAGGATATCCTCGCATGGTTTTTCTTCAGCTACTTTACCATACTATACTCATTGTGCTTCATCAACTCTAGGAATTCACCAACTTCTTCCTCACTCAAGAGTTTGTTTATTTCCATCTTTTTGATGGCATCTACAGCCTCTTTGCCTTTGGCTTTTCATTGCATTTCTAGTTCTTCATGTGTAAAACACCTGCCATTTCGAGTTAATCCATAAATCTTGGCCTAAAAAACAGGAACATGACCCTCAATATTGGAAATTTTTCTGTAATTATGAGGCAATGCATTATAGTTTCCATTATATGTAACAACATGCCTTGTTAGGAAGAGCTTTGGTGGACTGCTCTTGGTATGTTAAGGCCACATTTTTGCTTTTTTCCTTTGGAAACTTATCATGCCTACGACATTATCATTTTTCTTTTTCTCTATTTTTAACATACCACAAGTCATCATTTATATCACCTTCTGGTGAAACTCTTCACATTCATCGATGTTATGTCTCATTGCTTCGTGAAACCTATAAAAATTAGCACTTTTTCTTGAACCTGATTCATTTTTTATTGGCAAACACCTAACTTGCACTAACATGTCATACAACCTATCCATGGTTACCCTTAAAACCTCGACAACATTTACTCCTCCACTACTAGAAGCATGATTAGGCATGGGGTTGGAATTGATGTTGGGGGTATCTTCAAGGGTTATCCATCCTACTTTGAATAATTGCAAAAGCTTCCTCTTGAATGCTGAGCAAGTATCAATACAATGGCCAGGGTTTCTGGCATGGTACTCACAGGTTAGGTTTGTTTTGTACCAATTTGGGAAGGAAGGCTTTAGTGGTGGAAATGGAAGAGAGGCCATATGACCTATGCTTAACATGTTTGCATACATTTCTCCTAAGGGCATATGTAAAGGTGGATGTTGTTCTTGGTTTCTTTTGTAGGCCCTCCTTGGATTGTTTTCGACTTGGTTTTCTAATGAGTTACTAGACTAGTTTATCGGGAGAGGCTTAACAAAGTTAATACTATATATTTGGGAAGATGGGGGGTTTAGTAGCTCTAGGTCTGGTAATTCTTCTTACCTTTATACCCTTCTTCCACATTGCTCACTTCAACATCCTTTTTCCTCTTAGTAAACCCCTTCTTCTCAGTAGGTTCTGATATTCTACCAGCTATTATCCCTTGTTCTATTCTCCCAATAATAACAACAACATCATAAAAATATTGGATGAAGCTACCCATCAGATGCTCATAATATGGGGACTTGAAAGTATTGACGAATAGAGTCACTATCTCTTTCTCCAACAAAGGTGGTTGTACATGCATTGCCTTGTTTTTCCACCTATAAGCGTACTACCTTACAATTTCCTTGTTGCTCTTCTCCATCACCATCAAGCTAGTCTGGTCCGAAGTGATGTAAATATTGAACTTGTATTGTTTCAAGAAATCATCATCAAGATCACTTCATTTCTTGACCCTTGTGTTATCCAGGATCATATACCAGCTTAATGTAGAACCGATCAACCTGTCTTTGAAGAAATGGATGAACAACTTCTCATCGCATATGACTTCTGCTATTTTGTTATAGTATAACCTCAAGTGCGTATTAGGGAATTCTAGTCTCGTATACTTGATAGATTATGGCTTCCTAAACTTCTTGGGCACCACTACATCTAGCACCAAACATATGTCTCTACAGCCCTCAATATTTCCTCCCAGATAGCGCGCTTATCTTGTTCGGGATGATCGGAGGATTCAACCCTATGGGATCCCTCCATTGTTAAATATATTGTGGCTGACACTTGCGCAAGCGTAATCAGACAAGTTATCAGAATGCTCATTGTTCCTTGTGGTTTAGTAAAGGGATTTGCCCCCATGTTTTGTGAATCGAGGATAACCAGAGTTATTGACGGCGATAACATGGTTAACTGCTGACTGGATATCCCTTTCCCAGACCATGCTCATAGGAGTTGCTCTAGTAAGCTAGTCATTTGAGCCATATTATTCTTAACATCTTCCGACTCTTTTTGGTTGTGGGTGTTAAGGTGAGCCCTCTCTTCATTTTTCATCCTTTTACGAAACCTAGTATTGTAAACTCTAATAAGGGGACCTATATTTCGAATACATGCCATGCATATTCCATAATTCATTAATGCATATGGATATATGATTATGCTTGGTGATGTATGTTGGATATGGATTAGCTATACCCCGGGCTGATATATGGCCACCTTTCTTGTATAAAACAGGTAGGATTCTGATCCTTTCATAGTTTTCGACACAATTTAATCTAAGCCAATGCTTCATAAAAATATATTTATCATAAAGAGATATTGCTCAAAAAGTTGGGTCTAAGCCCTTTTCATTAATACTTGATGAAAACTTTTACATTTGAAAGCTAGTCTATGCATAATCATTGTTTACCGGGAAAAAGGCAAAGCCTTTGTTTTCTCTGTCCCTAAGAAAAGTATCAGTCTCAGCCATGCTTTATTAATATTGATGGATATCCCTTCCAATCTGCTGGGCATTATGGTGGATTCTTCAGGCATAGAGAAAGGCTCAGTAAATCTACTTATCCACGTTTATCATCTTCTCCAAGAATAATATGTTATTCCCATTCAGTTGATTGTTGTGGGTGTCAATCATCTGGTTGTGACATTCAAGCAGTCTGTTATTTTCTTCCAAATATTTTTCCTTGGCCTTTTCTTTCTTGAGCTTCTTCTTTAACAGGTTAATCTCATTTTTCTCATTATCCAAATCAATTTTGCAGACCCCAACAACTTTTTCTTTGGCTTTTTCTTTAGCTAGCTCACTTTCCAGCATCACATGCTTCTTGTATAGCTTTTCATACTATTTAATCTAGCTTTTTAACTTAGCTTGGGTCCTTAGAGACATATCAACCCTTTCTTAGCAATCACTAAAATTAGATTTTAAAGCCTCTAGCTTAGTATTGGTTTGCATCCAATGTGTTCCCAGCTCTCCTCGTTCTTCCTTAGCTTAGTTTCTAGCCGCCATTTCTTTTTTCAATTGCTTCTCTAAGGACATGATCTTCTTACCCTTTAACTCTAACTATTGCTTTACAAACTTTCTTAATTTCTCTTCAGTGAGGAGTTGCTCCTTGAGGGATATCTTAAGGGCTTTACTGGTGCCCACCTCCATTTAGAGCTTTTCTAGTTATTCTCTCAACTTTTCCTCATTGTTAATCCTCTTTCTTTTAATTGGTTTAATAGCTTGCAAAGTCTCGACTTCAAATCCAAGAGTCATGGGGATGGTGATTAGTGATAGATTTCTCCACTTTAGATAATTTTAACTAGTAACTGGATCTCTCAAACCATCAAACTCATCAAGCAATTTGTTGCTCTCATCCGCAGAGCTTTCCACTTCACTTGTAACTACGGGATTCCTTGTAATTTTACTTTCTAGTTTTCCTCGCTCAAGTCTTTTCACTCCTCTTCTTTAACTATCTCTAATGGTCTTTGACTAAACCACCAGAAGAATCATAAGGTAAGTTGTTACTCCCCCACCTAACTTGGAGTTTCTATATGTAAGCATTCCAAAGTGATATATCATAAATAGACTAGTGATAGATGCGGACATTCATCCATATCCAATGTATATGCATGAGTAGGATAAAACATGTTAAAGCATAGATAAGTAAGCCAAATGCAAAATATTTAAACACATCAAATCATACAAACCACATAAAACACACAAAGCCTAGTCCAATACTGTAAAAAACAGAAGTCCTTAGTGGAGTCATCATTTTATCGCAAGTGCATGCGCAACACAACAAAATCAAGGAGTTGCCACCTAGTTGTTTGGTTTAGGGTCACTAGGAGACCTGAGTGGACCGGTCTTATCAGAAATTCCAAGGTAAGGGACTAGTTGTGGCTAGGAAAGGTATTAGCACCCCTAGCATACCTTACCTAAGGTAAATTGTATTGTGTGATCTGAATGTGGTTTAAAGGTGTTAATGGGTTACTAATTGGTAGTCCGTCTATGGCATACATCAAATATTTACACTCATGAACAAAACTGGCATTTTGAATTTAATATGGGCTCATATGCCTAGATAAATCCTTATAGAAAAAATTAATCTTGGTGTCCTGACAGGGTTCACCTATCCTAAAAGGCGAAAGTGTTTCCCACAACTTGTATATTATGGTGAAAAATACTCCTAATTAAAATTGGCGAATATTAAAAAAAAATGAGAATTTTCTAGTCAACTTCTGATATTTAAATACAAGCTTACTTGTAAGTCTAGCATTTATACCAGAATGTTAACCATTAATTTTCAAAGAAAGAAGAAAAAACAACTTAGGGTTATTGAAATATTGGTCAAATCCTTAAGGAATTTTACAAACTTGTTGTAAATTTCACAAAAAAATAGAGAAATACAAAAAAAAATCTAAAACAATGCTAAAACATTTTTTCTATTTTTTTTATAAATAAAATGCAATTTTTGTAAGGATTGAATCGTATGCAATAAGGAGAAATCATTTTTTTAGTCATATGCAATCAAAACATTAGATGAATTAAATTTTTCTTTTTCCCTTTTTTTAACAATTATTTAACACAAAATAAAATAAAATGCAAACACACGCACACCCTTTTTTTACTAATTACTCACACCAAAAAATTACACAAGTTTACAAACCACTAAAAATTTAAATTTTAACAATAATTGAAAACACACACTAAAAATTCAAAATTTGCAAAATGGTCCTCCTAAGGGTTGGAAAAAAAATTGGGGAGATTGTTGAAAACTTAGGAAGCACATTGGAAGATTCTAGGACCATCAGAACAATGGTGACGCATGAGTCTTACATGTTGTCGCCACTGGCGGAGCGTGTAGGTGACACTCTAGCATCTTGAGAGGCATGTGATGGCATGGATCGAGTAGCTCTTTATCTCCTCTTCACTCTTATATCGATGGTATAACAAAGGGGAACCTGTAAAAGCAAGAAACAAACACAACGAACTTCAGTTCTTTTCTTTCTTTTCCCTTTTTTAGATCTGCTTCTCTCTCACTATTTTTTCTTCAAATGGTCATTGTCGCTGCTACTACAGGTGGAGAATTGTGTGTGGGGAGGGCCATTTCGGTGGCTGTTGATGGGTCATTGGTTCATGGGTGGAGAGAGAGAAGTCGTTGGCGATGGTATTCACAACGACGATGCTGCTGGAGCTGGCGTTATCTAATCTGTTGCTGGGGGAGGCTACTATGATGTTGAGGAGCTAGTGCCTGCTGTTAGGGGAATGTGGTCGGTGATGATAATGGGTAGATTTGTGGTGGCTTCGAATGGATAAATGAGAGGAGAACATCATGAGGTGAAGGCTTGCATAGTGGAGGGCTACTCATGATGACTGTGAGTTGTGGTGAAGAGTTATAGGTTGGCACTATGGTTAAGAGGTGTGAGCTTCTGGGTTTAGTCTCTTCATAGTAAAAATTGAGGGGTTGTAAAGAGATCAATCTTCAGCTGTGAATTTTTGTTTTAAGATGGAAACTTTGTGTGGGGTCGTGAGAGAAGTTGTTGGTAGTAGCGTGGAGGTTGGTCTTTGTTGATGGTGGCATGGAGGTCGAGAGATGAAGGAAACATGTATGTGGATGTGTTGTTTTTTCTTGTGTAGCTAGTGGCTAGGTTTAGTTTTAATGGGGCTAGGGCTTTTTTGGTGTATATGGGAAGCGAATGTGAGAAAGAGTTTTTTTTTTCTTCCTCCATTTTTATTTTTTTGTTCTCCCTGCTTTTTGTGTGAGATTACTTCACCATTTTATAGGCAAAAGTTTTTATATATTCCCTCCTAATTGCCTGGTGACCAAGCAAATCAAATTTACTTTAGGCCTTTATTTTTTCTTGCACTTTTGGTCTCCTTGTCCACTTGTCATTTTGGTCCTTCATCACCAACTTGGTTAATCTTTTAGGCTATCTTCATGTATATCCTTTTATATTTTGGATTTTTTTAATTTTTTTACTTTTTTTTTTTATAAAATGTAAGAATTTATAAATCAAAACAAGTTGGAGACCAGCAGTACATATATACAAAGTGAACCAGTCAAAGGGAACACACTCCCTTAAGGAAACCGAAGCAAGCCTATCTTGCAAATCAGAATTACAACACAAAAAGCATGTGCAGGGGAACATTCTCCCCAGGACAAGCACACCATAAACAGAACAAGGAAACAAGCTCCCTTATACAGATAAATAAACCGATCCAGCAAACCAACCTAACAACCAAAAAGCTTGGGAAACAGGCTCCCACAACTAAAACAAAACAAAAACAGACCCCTACCGAGTTACAGGCAGGGGAAAGTAGAGTAGAACACAACCTGCAACAAAAACCACAAAAACAGCAGCACCCAGGGGTAGCCAGAATCAACCACATCCTAGCAACTAAACAGCAAAGCAAAGTACTCCCTGCAACATGAGAAGACCTAAGCACAAAAACAGAGCAGCTAAACCCAGGCTCTAGCATCCCCTAGGAGATACAGCCAACAATTACAGTGTCCCGGCCAGCAGCAAGCAAGGCACAAAATCATCAACAAGACAGGGGAACCACCCTCAGGAACAGCTCCCACAAAGCCAAAAACAAACCCAGCTCCAGAATGAGTCTGCAACCTTGAGAGCAAAACCTGCGAGGCAGGAAGAAGCAAAACAGAACAACAACCAGTACATACACAGCAAATGGAAACAAGCAGGAAACCTGCACAAAGGTAGAAAACAAGCTACAAGTAGAAACAAATATGAGCAAATAAAGATCCATAGTACAAACAGGAATTTCAAAACTGATTTTATTTGTGGGGTCAAAATTTGGTTTCTTTTCTTGATTTTATTTGTGGGGTCAAAATTGGGTAACAACAACGTCTTTTACCTCTTGGCTCCCCTTGATGTGGTTATTTCGAAACTGAAAATCAATTAACCAAAGTTAATGGCTTTCGAAATGCAATCCAATTATAAATATAGACTCAAGAATCAATAAATATACTAAAAATAAACAAAATAAAACTATGATTATTATTTCACGAGTAGTATTGCAAATTTGTACAAATTATGAATGAAACGAAGACGCAAAATAAAACAGGAGCAAAAATTAATAAAGACACTTATTTGGCTCCTAAATAATCCAAATATAATAGAAACAAAATGATGTGGTCGAAATAAATAGTAGACAAACACGTTTTGGAACTTGACACAAATCCGATCTATTATGCAATTTTAAAGCACTAAAATTGAAACTTAGACCTAATGATATCAGAATGACCTCAAATTCAATATGTAGTGTCCTAGTACCCAAAAAACTATAGATCTCAGCTTATAGGTCATTCTCTTATTCCTAAGTATCGGAACCGTATGATCAATTTGTGGCAAAAATTGAACCCCAAATTGAAACTTCAAGCAAACGATATTGAGATAAGGCCAAATTTAATATGTAGTGCAATTTCACCCCTATTAAGCAGTATATGAAATTGCAATCAATTCTCAGGTGGTTTGCTTAGGGTTCTCTATGAGTTGTGTTTATACGGCAGAATTGCAACAAACTTTGAATAACGTGTTTTTTTCTTCTTCTTCTTTGTATTTTTATACTAGGACACCGCAAAGAAGAAAAGGAAGAAAAAGATCGAAACAAGCACTGGAAACTTAAAGAACATTAGGAAAACAAAAATTTCATAAAAATATGACCTGCTTTCAGAGCCTAGCTCTAATACCAACTGATATGAACCTCATGAACACGTGGTTACACAACCCACAATAAAGATTGGGATTTGATCCTGAAAAGCCAAAAAAAATCTGATAGGAGTGTGACATAATAAAAACCTGTCCCGAAGCACCGGCATTATTGAAATGAAGTCGAATGACACCACGAAACCAATTAATCTTTGATAAGTCAGATTTAGTTCATTTAAGAAGCAAAGAATGCAAGAATCTCTCTTGCATGTTAAACTAAAAATTTTAGAATTATTATTGATCAAAACATTTTTCAAAACTTAAGCTTACAAGAGTTTAAGTACTTCTAAAAAATTAATCGTAATAGATCAACCCATGTGCGTTGAATTGACCCTCTTATAAAAATGACCCAAAACCTATACTAGTAAGCCTAGACCCTGATCCAAACAAGGCTTGGATCCTAGCTGAAAATAAAATATTAATTAAGCTCATACAAGCTTTAGGTTATAGCTGAAATAATAAAAATAAGACTCATAAGTTAATTTCATATGTTGTTATGAGAAGAGAAAAAGAAAAGAAAACAATACAAGTTTGATATAAGGCTTAATTATATCCTATAATGTCATCCAATGATCATAGAAATCAATATATCATTAAATATCATCAGCCCTTCTTTCTTTGTGTAGCTAGGATGAATAAGAAATCCTTGTAAGAAAATGATTACATTAATGAATCCCTGCCATACTTGGAAATTATGTTATATCCTATTAAAGATCCTTGTTACACTACTAGAAAATCAACGAAAACCAACGGAATTACCGACGGCAAAATTCCGTCGGAAATTTTTGCCGACGGATATAATTTCGTCTCCCAATCTGTCGGTATATATCGACAGATACCATCCGTCGGCGATACGGTCGGTATATACTGATGGAATATGTCCGTCGGTACATACCGACTGTATCGCAGACAGACTACACAGTTTTTTTGGAAAGTTGCAGCGGTGTGATGACGTGGATTTTTTTAGACGATTTTACCGATGGAATGACCGAGGGATTCAAACCGTGATATCCGTATAATGACGTGGCACTGTCACCGACGGAACGTGTTCGTCGGTGATTCCATCTGTAAAAGCCATTATATACTCACTCTGCCGACACTGTCTTCCTCTGTTTCTCCTTCTTCTTCCCTATCCCACCTCTCCCCTCCCAAACTGCAGCCAACCTCCCATCCCAACTCTCCCCTCTTCTCAACACAAGCACTCAAGTTTCTTATACTTTTGTACGTGGTCACAACATCCGTTCTTGTGGTTTTATCATTTTTTGTAAGTAAATTTATCCTTTTTATATAGTTTTAACATTTAAATGTGAATTTTATTGTTTTTTTAGTATATGTATTTTGTTAATGTATGTACTTGTTTGATTGTTATTTGTCAAAGAAACTTGTAGTATGGATGTATAATTT
>Ga0307517_10003312_pt1 | contig 25140 bp, 11 predicted proteins | sample 23_EM_MG_FD_194515 | JGI IMG/M metagenome (GOLD analysis project Ga0307517, IMG submission 194515) | Populus trichocarpa ectomycorrhiza microbial communities from riparian zone in the Pacific Northwest, United States - 23_EM | ecosystem: Host-associated > Plants > Roots > Unclassified | place... | reverse complement strand
GGTATACTCTTTATAAATTAAACATTAAAAAGTCATACAATCTAATTAAAACATAAACACAAAATCTATTTGAAAAAACATCAAATAATGCATTATTGTTAAAAAAATCAAAATTGAAAAAAAAAAACTATAAAAAAAGAGAAAAGAATGAGGCCAAGCTTAGTGTTTGGCCCATGCCTAAAGGGCTTGTGTGAGTCTGCCATGTCAAGTCTAGCCACGTGGGCCTTTATTATTATTATTGTTAGATAATAGAGAGGATGACATGTCGTTTGTCCTAACTGATTTAAGGACACATCAGACAACGCGTCGTTTAACATACACAAATTCCAGCCACTATAGTGATCGAAAAATCAGGGTGGCTGATATTTTTCTTCTAAAAATCTATTTTTAACCCAAAACACCTAAAAAACACACCTTAATAACATGTTTAAACCAATCTTTAACCTCTAAAAGTGTAAAAAACCTGTCAAAAATCCAAAATCAATCTGGAAACCAATTTCTTCCCGATCTCATATCTAGTTTTTTTAGGCACTTTCAAGGTAAATAAAAAAACACTCAAGTCAAACTTCCCTCATTATATGGAACCATTTGAAATAAAAATCTAACGTTTTGGTGGCCGAAATCAAAGAAATAACATTTTTCTTCTCTAGGCCAGATTCCAGCCTTTTTTAAAAATTTCATTTCAGTATTAAGCTTCATTTTCATCATTTTTTAGTTCTTAATGGGTGAAAGGACAAAAACATATAGGGACAAAAATGTACTTTACAAATAAATTTGAACGTGCCACCTATATTACCTTTGTTTTACACTTCAACCTTTTGTCTTTTAATTTAACCCTCATTGAAAAACAAATTTCAATTATTCTCTAATTTGAGCTCAATTGTGCTAAAAAAAACATTTGAGAATCAAATTGAAATTTTTAAAAATTGCACTATTGTAATCTATAATAAAATATAAGAAGGTGAATAGTATTTTTATACACAATAAAAACACCACATCATTTAGCTTATCTATAATGCACTCATTCATTTGAATAGTCATATTTATTATGCTTCTTAATTATAAGAGTTTGATTTAAATAAACAATAAATGTACCTCATGTAATGAGCAGTCATGAACAGTCTTAGCTCCTAGAAGATGCTGCGGACTTTTGTCCTATCTCTAGTAAAATTTCTTGATGTTTTTACCGAGAAAAAGGGTCTAGTTTAGAGGGAAAGGGCAATAAAGGTTGCTTTCTTGATCATATATATATATAAGCTAAGTGCAAAGAATATATTGAAAAAAAAGGAAAGAGACGTTGGGAACAATATAAGGTTTCAAAAAAAAATGAAGGGGGGATGGGAGAATTTTTGCATGAACATAAAGTTTGAAAAAAAGAAAAGAGAGATAGGAACAAAGTTTTGTACGAGTTCTTTCTTGGGAAAAAAAATTTAGGTGACTATAGCAAAGTATATATATAAGTTTTGGACGATTTCTTCCTGGGAAAAGAAATACATCAAAGCCATGTTACATAAGAAAAGAGAGAAGTTGGCCAAGTTAAAATATATTTTGACAAAAAAGGACTTTGAACCTATTTATTCAGCCATTTTTTTCTTAGAAAGAAGATAAAGTCTAAGCTAATACTTAGATTCAATGAGGGTTTTTTTTTTAAAAAAAAAAAACAGTTTGTTAAAAATTTAGGAGAATGACAAAGGTTTAAAATGTTAAAAAATATAGGGTTATTTTGTTTGCTGAAGAATGACTTAGAATATACTTCTAGCACAAAAAAATTGGAGGTAAAGAGAATTTTCTTTTCAGAATAAAACTAAAGATATCTTTTTTTAGCCAATAACTCACTGACAATTGAGTCAACAGAAGAAAGTGGAAAATGATGCAAAATTGAACCTCTAAGTCCTTCAAAATCACTGCGAAGTGTCGTTAAAAACCATATCAATCATTGTTGCTCTCTATAATTAATATAGGCACCACATGCCTTTAATTTTATTCATTTTGTAAAAGCCAATTGATCTCAAAGATCTATCATAACATAACAAAACTTCTAAATACTTATATTCTTCTGGTAAAAAGCTCGTATCTTTTGTTGTCTCATACTTTGCTAACTGTATACCTATGGATTGCTTAACAGAATTGTTAATCTAAGTGATAATCTTTGCATTGTTTGCTTCTCTGACATCTATCAAAGCAACATAACCCTTATCAGTATTTCTAGGTATCACATAAATTTCACTAACGTATCCCCACATCTTTTTACCCTTAAAAAAAATTCTCATTACATAACTTTAATATGAATAATTCTTTTCATCCAACCTCACATTCACAAACTAAAGCGAATCATCTCTTTCAATTGCCATAATTAACAAACAAATAAAACTAGAACACAAAAGAAAAACAAATACTAGATTGTAAAAACTAAAAGAAATATAAAATACCAAATTGCAGAAACTGAATGGAAGACAAAATACCAAATACCAAATTTAGTCTTAGTATGACTGGAGATAAGTGTTTAGGCATTCTAACCCAGTGTACTTGATAAAGTCAGACACTCTAAAACCCTTTGGCACCACAATGTTTGGCACCAAACATACCTCAGCTACTCATACGGGGCCAGTTAGATTTTTTCATTCAATTGCTCTCAATTTCTCTTATAAGGTAGCTTACTTATCATGGTAGATGGGGCTAGTAAACCTATCATCAGAAGGTTCTTCCGTTGTTAGATCCACAACGACCTAAGCTTGAGTTAGTTTGATAGGGGGAATGGGACAAATGTTGCTTAGTTACGAAGTCTTCCCCCAAGTTCCGAGAAGTGTAAGGGATGTGGGTTGCTAATGCTTATACATGAGGTTGTGCAAACATTCCCTCCTTATTTTCAGCCATAAAAAAAGTTGCTTAAGTAGATTGGTCATCTGAGCAACTTCATTCTTCTTGGACTTTAACTCATTCTGATAATATGCCTCAAGATGAGATCTCTCCTCGTTTTCCATCCTTTCTCTTAGTCAGGTGTAATAAACCTTCGGTGGGGGACCTACTTTTCAACCTGTGAGCATGCACGTTAAATGTATGGAGATACTTTTATATGATGAACTCGCCCTTTAAGGGGTGACACATGGTCGTAACTTTTGCATGATGAACAAGAATTTTGATTTTTGCCTAAACTCTACAACAAAAATTCCCTGAGTGATGACCATTGTGTCACTTGTAAGTCTTAAGCTTAAGATGCTTTAAGAAGGACTTGTTTTGATGCAAAATGAAGGTAGTACACATAATTTAAGGACAAATTCTATTCATTAAGTGAACATTAGTAGGTTTTCTACCTATTCTCAAAAGGGTTTTAGATCTGCTCAGCAATGATCTTTATAAAGATATTATGCGAGTGTTGTGAGGAATGGTTAAAGTACATATGCTTACCATTATCCAGCAGATACTCAGATATAAGTTGGGTGTTTCACATATCCGAACCCCGACCAATAATCATAAGACAAATCGTTAATCCTCACCTAACCTAATTTTTTGTGTGTGCTTGAAAACTTAAGACATGTAATGCATGGGGTAATAATGTACAATGCATGAACAATATATACAAAAATTAAAGCGTATAAGCAAGTAAAAAAAATAGGGTTATGATTTCTTTGTGTGGGAGAGAGTGTGGGAAAATATTTTTTTTGGCTTTTTATTTTTTATTATTTTTGTCTTTCCCCCTAAATTTCTCCTCCCTTCATTAGTGTGCGGTGCAAACACCTATTTATAGGCGAACAAAAGTTTGTTATTTTCAATTGCTTGGTCTCCAAGCAAACTTGGTAACCAAGTAAGCTAAAAACAAATTGGTCCCTCAACTTATTTCTTTTCACGTATGGTCCGTTTTATTCATTTTATTTTTTTTCTTGTTTTTTCTTGTATTTTGATTTTTAAAAAAAAGAACAACATCAAGACGCTGAAAATAGATTTTTTGGGTATGTTAACAACCGAACGCGTTGAAAGTAGATTTTTTATTTTTTTTTGGAAAAGACGCTGAAAATGACGTGACTACATTAAAAACATATTTTTTTTGGGGTTTTGTTGTTGCTTTGATATTTTTGGTTTTTTTTTTAAAGGTAAAAAATTGGGCCGCAACAGTTCACACAATAGTGAGTGATTATGAATAACTAGGTGCGACTCTGCCTTAATTAAATGAGGATTCACCCTAAACATATTACGTGGATGACCTAACAAATACATTTATGGATCGGTGAGATAGATTTAGGTCCAAAAAGACGTTTGGTCGCGCCATACCAGAATAACAGCTCAAAAGGATCATAATTTTTTATCCGATCGTTGGATCGCGCTCAAATTTTGACGGGAGTTTCTAGATGTTGGTTTTCTTATATTAGTTATTGCATTGCTATACGGACTGCTAGATTTTTAGATATCAAAAATCTCGTCAAGACCTTTAATTTAGGTATTTTTAAGATTTTTTTTTGTTATTTTTTAAATTGGTCAACCAGTTTTAATACTCATTACTAACTGATGAATCGAATGAGCCAAAATTCATTATAATTCATTATTTAAAAAAAAAATTCATAAAAAAATCACTGTTGATACTCCCTAGGAGCAAAAAATTACTCTTAAGATGCCAATTTTGTACTATTATAAAATAAATAAATTATTATCTTACATATCCCACCGCTGAAGGTGGTTTACTGATTACCAGACATAGAGATCTGAATTTGTTCTCTCTCCCCGAGGCTTGGTGCTAGGATATAAACACCCCCAAGCACTAGCAGTGCTTTTTCATGAAGCCATCCATGCCGATCAAGCCGTAGTCAACTTCACTTCCCAATTTAGACTGCCTTGGGGTTCCACAATCAAAGCATCAAACATTCATCCCTGTAAGGCCATATATAACCAACTTCTTTTATTTTCTCTAGTTTGATTTTAGTACTTGGCAGTTTCAGTTCTAATGGCAGATGGTGATGATAAGATTCATGTGGCCATGTTCCCATGGCTAGCCTTTGGTCATATGATGCCATGGCTAGAACTTGCCAAACTATTTGCTGCAAAGGGTCACAAAATCTCCTTCATTTCCACCCCTAGAAACATCGATCGCCTCCCAAAACCACCTGCAGATGTATCGTCTACTCTGCACTTTGTAAAGCTGCCGTTGCCGCAAGTAGAGGGTCTACCTCCAGATGCTGAGGCCACAATTGACTTGCCAGCTAACAAGGTACAATATCTCAAGATAGCCCTTGACAAGGTCCAAGAACCCTTTGCCAAGGTTCTTGAGTCATTAAATCCAGATTGGATCTTCTACGATTTTGCTCAATACTGGACCGGGCCAATTGCGGCTCAGCTGGGCATCAAAAGTACATACTTCTCTATATGCATTGCAGCGATGGTGGCCTTTCTTGGTCCGCCATCGCCCTTGATCGACGGTGATGATTATCGCAAAAAACCCGAAGATTTCACGATCCCACCAAAGTGGGTATCGTTTCAGACAACAGTCGCTTATAAGTACTATGACATCGTGAACACATTTGACTGTGTTGAGGATGATGCTTCAGGTGTCAACGACTTGAAGCGTTGGGGCTTGTGTCTACAATCATGTGATTTTATTGCAGTTCGGTCCTCCTTCGAGATCGAACTAGAATGGCTCCAAGTTCTCGAAACTATCCACGAGAAACCCGTTTTCCCGGTTGGTCAGCTGCCTCCTGTAGAGTACGAATTAGAAGAGAAAAATTCAGACGCTTGGAGTTCAATGAAGAAGTGGCTTGACATGCAAGAGAAGAGCTCGGTAGTGTATGTAGCTTTTGGTAGCGAGGCAAAACCAAGTCAAGCCCAGCTAACCGAGTTAGCACTCGGGTTAGAGTTGTCTGGTTTACCATTCTTCTGGGTTCTCAGGACTCGGCGTGGGATTGCGGATACTGACTTGATTGAGTTACCACCTGGGTTTGAGGAGCGAACCAAAGGACAAGGAGTGGTTTGCACAACTTGGGCTCCTCAACTCATGATCTTGGCTCATGAGTCGATTGCTGGGTTCTTGACTCACTCTGGGTGGAGCTCTGTGGTGGAGGCACTTACGTTTCAGAAGCCGCTCGTACTTCTAACATTCTATTCAGATCAAGGGATAAATGCTAGGGTATTGGAGGAGAAGAAGATTGGGTACTCCATACCAAGAAACGAGTTGGATGGGTCTTTTACTAGAGACTCAGTGGCTGAGTCATTAAGACTGGTGATGGTGAGTGAAGAAGGGAAGATGTATAGAGACAAGGCTAAGGAGATGAGTAGTTTGTTTGGTGATAGGGATAGGCAGGACAAGTACGTGGACAACATTTTGATTTACCTCAAAAGTCACAGACTGTCAAGAAAGCCAAGTGATTTGTCTTCTAATTTTCTTTCGCAAATTAAACAGTCAGTGCTAGCCAATAGCTTGCCCACATCAACAGTGAAATAAGATTGTTTAGCCTTGCGATTTGTCTTTAGGTTTCATTTCATAGCTTTGTTTTGAACTCTAATTTCATTTCATAGCTAAGGGCGAGAAGTGACTGATTTATAACTTAGAACAGTTTTTTTTTATTTTTGGTATTTTTAAAAATAAATTAATTTTTTTTTAATTTTAAGTTAGTTTTTGTTTGTACGTCAAAAATAATATTTTAAAAATAAAACAAAATATTATTTTGATATATTTTAAAATAAAAAATAATTTAAAAAACAATAATTATTATATTTTTAAATACTCTCTTAGCCTAGCTTGAGAGGGTGGCATATAAATTGAAATTCTATCCTAAATCAGATTTTATTTTGAATTAAAAAAATTCATTAATTATATTATATATTTGATAAGTTAATTTATAACTTAATTCAAACAAATTAGATTGATATTAATTACTTTTTAAGAAGAATAAAAAAAAATATTTTAATAAAAAATAACTGATTTGACTATTCAATATCTCAAGCTTATTTTTTTAATCAAGTCTTGATATATATATATATTGCAATAAAAAAAAAGTAAGAGAAGTTAAATTTTTTTCTTGACAGGTCAACCATATTCCATAATTTTTTATTAGTCACAATTAAAACTAGTTTTTTTTTTTTTTTTTAATGAGTTTAGTGATGCTGATGCTATTAAAAATCAGTGGGACATCGGCGTTTAGCTAGTGGTCAAGTGAACATGGGCAAGGACCGGCATCTTGAATTTATAGCATCTAGACATGCATTTTTTCTTCTTTTATTTAGGCAAATCATTTCATACTTTAGGAAGATATTACTTGGCATCCATATATTAAGGAGTGCATGCTTAAGTGTGTGATATCATAGAAAATAATTAGACAATAATTGATTATTTCTAGTTTTTTTTTTTAAAAAAAGTAATGCTAAGTATAAAAAAATACAACAAAAAAAAACTCTAGAAATACACATGGATGGTTAGATTAGTGGAGTCTATTAATGGATCTCACTTTAAAATCAAGACCCGATAATCCACGTATTTTTTTTTTATGTTCATAGTTAAACTTTATTCTTAAGAGATTGCTTGGTGGTTAAAGATATATGTAGATGATTTTATGGATTCATGACCTAGAGCAAACACATAGAAATATCCATTAATTCCTTTTAAATACACCATTTTAATATAAATAAAATGTTTTTAGATCGCTTTAAAAAATACTTAGTCTAATTCATTACAACACAGAAAAAGCTATAATCATGGCTTTAAAACAATATTATAAAAAATATATAGTTATATTAAAATGATATTTATTATAAACACCACCTTAACTATATTTATTGCTATCTTGTAATAACATTTCTTGTAAACATCACTCTAGCTTTATTATTTTATTTGATGGATCGATATATTTTTAAAAATTTTATTTTTAATCTAAGTTCATATTTAAAAAGTTAAAAGACAGGTGATACCCTAATATACTTGGGCTTGACAGAATATCAAGTTCGAAAGACATGGAACTGGTTTGCTTCTAAGTTCAACATTCTTAAGTTCAATTATATGTTGAGTCCAAATACATATGGGTCTGGCGAATTAGCAAACCCAACATCCTTGGATTTACTATGCTCTGAGCCCAAATACATATGGGTCTAGTGAGCTATCGTCCCTGGATTTAGCTAGGCGCTTAGCCTTAAGTACATATGAGGCTGACGAGCTGTCACACCCAACGTCTTTAAATTCAGCTACGCGTAGAGCCCGAGTACATATGAGTATGACAACTTGTTAGATGCAATATCCTTGGATTCAAGTACGCGCTGAGTCTAGATAGACATGGGTTTGTTGAGCTGTCAAACCCAATATCTTTGGGTTTAGTTACACGCTGAGCCAAAACAGATGTGGGTCTGGTGAGTTATTAAACCCAACATTCTTGGGTTCAACTACACGTTAAGTCCAAGTACATGTTGGTCTAGCGAGCCATCAAGCCCATGTTAGGTCTAAAGGCTTTATTTGTTTATTCTTAAAGGTTTTAACATAAAATGTTAAAAGTCCTGAATAATCATCTTTCTATAACCCTATAAGTGTAAAAGTTTTCCAAGAGCTTATTATATTTTCATCAACATTAATAACGTGTGTAAGGGATATTTATCGCTCATAAATAGTGTAAGAGATTTTTATTGCATATTAATGTTGTGTAAGAGATATTTATCTCTCATTAATGCTATCAAGAGAAAGAGACACTTCAACCCCTCCATTCAAGCAACATGACAAGGTTCACGAGCTATATGTACCTCATAAACCACTTAAGTAAATAATTCACAATTCCTACTCTTTAAGTATTCGTACTTTAATTTCCATAGCATTTATTATACAAAAATAAAAACAAACACTCTTGTTCTTAGAATTTAAAGCTCATTCTCTTATTTATTGCAATCTTTTACTAAAAGACACTAACTTTATCATATAAAGGTCCTTAAACCTCATAAAAGATTGTTTGCAGGTGATAAACCTTCTACCACTAACCAACAATTTTGTGAACCTTGAAGAAGGGAATATTGGCGTGAATATATGATTACTCACTATTCATATACTCAAAAACCTTATTTATGAATATATTGGATTTTAAAACACCATCATTTTATTCAACAAGAAGGCTTTTTATTGTTTATTAAATAGTGAAAAACCATTTTGGTCTTTAGACTTTTTATATTTTCATATTCAATCCCTTTAGTTTCAGTTAAAGTCTATTTTGATTAATAAAATTTTAATATTTTATATTTCTATCCCTAGTTTTTTCATATTTTATATATTTAGTCCCTTTTGATTAGTTAAAATTCATTTTGGTTCCTAAAATTTACATATTTGATTCATGTAGTTTTAATTTTGAAGTCTGTTTTGGTCCTTTAATTTTTTATATTTTCATATTTGGTCCATTTGGTTTGGCCATGCAAATTCCTTAAAGTCTTAAATAGTACTTAAGAGTGGGGGTTAATTAGGTCTTCATTGAAAATTTGATATTTTAAAAAATTTAACACTTCAATTTCGACAACAACACACAAATATACAAGGCATAAATAAAATGAGATAGAGAATAAGAGAGACACATCGATTTTATAGTGGTCTAAACAATCACCTAATGCATTACTTGAACTTTCATTCAAATATTCACTATCAACTCATGATTTTTTTAATATGTAAGACCTTAACGATACACTAATCTTTTTATGATATTAATATTAGAAAACCTTTCCCTCACAATCTTTTTCAATGATCAAAATTAAACCTTTCAATGACTTATAACCAATATTTTCCTAAGTAATTCAAGTGCCATTTACACTTTTACAATAGCTATGTCTCTCATAATATTTGCCACACCTTACAATAAATAGGGCTAAAGTCTTTTGCTCAAGAATGTGAAGTTGTGAATTGATGCAAATAGAGTTTAAAGCTCCGAGAAGATTATGAAAATAATAAAAGCTTTTAGATTAGAGAGTTTGCAAGCATAAAGTATTGTAAGGTTGTTCACATGAAGTGAACAAGTAGTATTTATAGGTAAAAGACTATCGTTACTCACACAAGAGAGATGAAGTTAAAATATCTTGATATTTATTGTGTTCTTCCATCTATTAGGAATATGACTATATCATTAATTTTGAAAGAAAAAAAATTGTTGCAAGAGCTTCAATAAAAAGTAAGTTAATCAGTTAAAACAAGGTAGCTATTGAGTAAAAAAAGAGTCACGCTTTTAAAAATTACAAGTTTACCATTTTAGCAAAAAATAGATAAAAAAAAAAAAGCTCACATGATATAGTTTTTTAGCCAAAAATATATAAAAAGCTTTTTAGTGATCAAAAGTGCAAGACTATATTTGATTAAAGTTCATGCTTTTCATTTAAAATAAATTGAATGATAATACCAAAATGTTTGGTAAGAGAATTTCTCATAAGGTATTTTTTACTATGTATGGTTCTGGCAATAATAATATTTTTGATGATAACATTCAACAATTAAAATAATTTTGGATAAAAATTATTTTTGTGATGCCAAATTAAATTCTATAAAAACTTGATTAAATGAAAATAAGTTTAGGCATCTTCAAGTCATGTTTGCATCAAGAAATCCATATTGCTTCAATTTGATATGGAAGAATTCATACATCATTAAAACCTTTCACATACATATTAAATTCATTAATTATTGTTATCATCAAAATAATTAATTTATAGGTGCTTAGAGACATTTAAGCTAACAATTCCAATCCTAAAATTTATTTTCCTCATGTTTTAGTATTTATGAGTTGAGAAACAAGTTAGAAAGACATCAAAGAAAGAGAGGAGACATAAAATTTTGAATCAATCATATTCTAACCATAAAAAAGACCGATCTTAATGTTAATTGAGCTCCTACGATATTTTTTTTATATTTTTAGATGAAAATAAATTTAAAATTAAAATTTTTAAAACCTAAATTTTATTTTTTCAGTCACTAGAAATGATCAAAACTTATTATAATGCACACTCTTTATTTATTCTTAAAAAAAAAAAAACAACTTGAGGAAACAACGTATGGGCAAGTGCACAAGCATGTAATTAATACCTAACCATACCTCACCTTTTTAAATTACCCTTGAGTTTTTGTTTATTTTTTTATTTTAGAATAAAATTATTGAAATTATATTTAGAAAATTATTGGAATTATACCAATGTTTTCAAATAAAATTGAAATTCTGGTTAGTAATACTATTAAATATTTGCTCATGAATATTTGAGAAGAATAAGATATCTATTTATTATTTTTTATTGTTAGTTTTATATAATTGTATTAAATTAATTATTCTTTTATTTGTTTCATATATCCGGTTTAAAATTATTGAGTCATGATTTTTTTTAATTGAAAACTACTTTTCAAATCATGATATATTTTTATTTTAAAAAAAAATATTTATTATATGAAAAAATATTTTTTTCAAAAAATAAATAAAAAAGTATTTTGATTAAAGAGGTACACTTCTTCTCCTTAATTTAAATTATTAAAAGTTTTTAAGAATATTTAATTTAGTTCCCTTTAGTTTTATTTAAAAAAACATGTTACTAATAAAAAAAAATATTTTGTTAAAATAAAATAAATATATGAATAAAAAACTCTTAACTAAAAAATATTTTTTTCATAATTTAAATGGTTACCTTTTTACCAAATATTTATTTTTATTATTATACAGCGTGAGACTGTACTGTATACCTTACTAATTGGATTATTTCACTTGGAATTAATGAAATAACTTTATTATTGTCCAGAGATTATTTGGGCTTTTTCTTTGCCTTCGTTCATTTCCTACACTCCTTTCAGCCGCCCTTCGAAAAACGTCAGGTCTTTAAAATTAAACAGAGAGAGAATCAAATTCATATCAGATCACAAAAAAAAAAAAAGGAAAAAACTTCAATCAATTTCAAATTCCATCCCTAAATCGAAACCTAACAAAGAAAAATTCTCTCCACGATCTCCCCTTTTCAACTCTCCAAAATGGTAGCCGCAGGAGAAAACGACGCCGGATTGAAGAAACTCGAGTACCTCTCCCTCGTCTCCAAGGTCTGCAGCGAACTCGAAACTCACTTAGGGTTTGGCGATAAAATCCTAGCTGAGTTCATCACCGAGTTAGGTCGGAGTTGCGACACAGTAGATGAGTTCGACGCCAAACTGAAGGAAAACGGAGCTGAAATGCCTGATTACTTTGTACGGACATTGCTGACGATTATTCACGCGATTTTGCCGCCTAAAGCGGAGAAGGAGGTGAAAAAGGATATGGAGGGCGATGGGTCAGGTAAAGATTCTAAATTTAAAGCTCTTTCGATTCAAGATAGCAGAGACAGAGTGAAAGAAATTGATAAGGAATTGGAAATTGAAGCTAAAGAGAAAAGTAGAAGAGAGAATGAGGAAAGGCATAGAGAAAGAGATACTGAAGATAAACATGGAAGGACAGATAGGAGGGATGGAGATAGGGATAGATATAGAGATAGAGAGAGAGAAAGAGATAGGTATGATAGAGATGATAGGAGGAGAGATAGAGAAAGAAGGAGAGATGGGTATGATAGAGAGGATGGTGAAGGTGAGAGGGAGAGAAGAAATGTGAGACACGGTTATGATAGAGAGGATGGTGGAGGTGAGAAGGAGAGAAGGAATGTGAGACACGGTTATGATAGAGAGGATGGTGAAGGTGAGAGGGAGAGAAGGAATGTGAGACAAGGGTATGGTGGTGGGAATAGTAATGAGCTGGAATTGTATGGGGTTTATAAGGGGAGGGTGTCCAGGGTGATGGATACGGGTTGTTTTGTGCAGTTGAGTGATTTTAGGGGGAAGGAGGGTTTGGTTCATGTTTCACAGATTGCAACTAGGAGACTTGGGAATGCGAAGGATGCTGTGAAGAGGGATCAGGAGGTTTATGTTAAGGTGATTTCGATTTCGGGGAACAAGTTGAGTCTCTCGATGAGGGATGTTGATCAGGATAGTGGGAAGGATTTGCTTCCCTTGAAGAAGCGGGATGAGGAGGATGGTTTTAGGAGTAATGCTTTGGGGTCATCTAAGGAGGGGCCAGTGACTAGGACGGGGTTGTCAGGGATTAGGATCGTGGAGGAGGAGGAGGATACCGGTCCATCAAGGAGGCCTTTGAAGAGAATGAGCTCTCCAGAGAAGTGGGAAGCAAAACAGTTGATTGCTTCGGGAGTTTTGAGTGTGCAAGAGCACCCCATGTATGATGATGAAGTAGATGGGTTTCTTTATCAAGAAGAGGGAGTTGAGGAAGAGCTTGAGATTGAGATGAACGAGGATGAGCCTGCATTTTTGCAAGGGCAGACTAGGTATTCTGTTGATGTGTCACCAGTGAAGATTTTTAAGAATCCTGAAGGTTCATTAAGTCGTGCAGCTGCTCTTCAGTCTGCACTTATAAAGGAGAGGAGAGAAGTGAGGGACCAGCAGCAGAGGACTATGCTTGATTCGATACCAAAGGATCTTAATCGTCCTTGGGAAGACCCAATGCCTGAGACTGGTGAGAGGCATCTTGCCCAGGAGCTGCGTGGTGTTGGCTTATCTGCTTATGACATGCCTGAATGGAAGAAGGATGCATTTGGGAAAGCATTGACGTTTGGGCAGAGATCCAAGCTATCTATCCAGGAACAGAGGCAGAGCTTGCCAATTTACAAATTGAAAAAAGAGTTAATTCAGGCTATCCATGAAAATCAGGTTTTGGTTGTTATTGGTGAGACAGGTTCAGGCAAGACTACCCAGGTGACACAGTATCTTGCTGAGGCAGGTTATACTACAAGGGGTAAGATCGGATGTACTCAGCCTCGTAGGGTGGCTGCTATGTCTGTAGCCAAGAGGGTGGCTGAAGAGTTTGGTTGTCGTTTAGGTGAGGAAGTTGGCTATGCTATTCGTTTTGAGGATTGCACTGGACCAGATACTGTGATCAAGTATATGACAGATGGTATGCTTATGAGGGAGATTTTGATTGATGAAAACCTTTCTCAATACTCAGTGATAATGCTTGATGAAGCTCATGAGAGAACAATTAACACTGATGTCCTTTTTGGGCTACTCAAGAAACTTGTGAAGAGAAGACCTGATCTTCGCTTGATTGTCACGTCAGCCACACTGGATGCAGAGAAATTTTCAGGGTATTTCTTCAACTGTAACATATTCACGATTCCTGGTAGAACTTTTCCTGTAGAGATAATGTACACCAAACAGCCCGAAAGTGACTATTTAGATGCGTCTCTGATTACTGTCTTGCAAATCCACTTGACGGAACCGGAAGGTGATGTACTTCTATTCTTGACAGGTCAGGAGGAGATTGATTTTGCATGCCAGTCTCTTTATGAGAGGATGAAAGGGTTAGGAAAAAATGTTCCTGAATTGATCATATTACCTGTTTATAGTGCTCTTCCTAGTGAAATGCAATCAAGAATTTTTGAACCTGTCCCCCCTGGGAAGAGGAAGGTGGTTGTGGCAACCAATATTGCTGAAGCTTCTTTAACAATTGATGGAATTTTTTATGTTATTGATCCTGGGTTTGCCAAGCAGAATGTGTATAATCCAAAGCAAGGGCTTGATTCTCTGGTTATAACACCAATTTCGCAAGCATCTGCCAAGCAACGAGCTGGACGTGGTGGGCGTACTGGGCCTGGAAAATGTTATCGTCTCTACACAGAAAGTGCATACCGCAATGAGATGTCTCCCACCTCGGTTCCAGAAATCCAAAGAGTTAATCTAGGATTCACTACACTTACAATGAAGGCCATGGGAATCAATGACCTTTTGTCTTTTGATTTTATGGATCCACCTTCACCCCAGGCCCTGATTTCTGCTTTGGAACAGCTATATAGCCTTGGAGCTCTGGATGAGGAAGGACTTCTGACCAAACTAGGGAGGAAAATGGCAGAATTTCCTCTGGAACCACCATTGTCGAAAATGTTGCTGGCCAGTGTAGACCTTGGGTGCACTGATGAGATTTTAACTATTATTTCCATGATCACTACTGGTAACATCTTTTACAGACCCAGAGAAAAACAAGCGCTGGCTGATCAGAAGAGGGCCAAGTTTTTCCAGCCCGAGGGAGACCATCTGACTTTGCTTGCTGTATATGAGGCTTGGAAAGCCAAGAATTTTTCAGGACCTTGGTGTTTTGAGAACTTTGTCCAATCTCGATCCTTGAGGAGAGCGCAGGATGTCAGAAAACAGCTTCTAAGCATAATGGACAAGTAAATATGCAACTTATATTGTTTTAGCTACTGTTTTTTTCATGTTATTTTATCGGCCTTGCACACTGTTTTCTTTATTTATGCTCACTGTTGATTTTCTGAGCCTTGTGCATGATTAAGAAAAGTGATATTTGGCCTTGGTCAATATGGTTGTGGTTGACTATTGTAGAATTATATCGATATATGTATTATTGCAAATTATAGGATACTGACACGCATGTTACTGAGCATGTTAGGATGAAAAGGTTGCTAATTGCATATTTGTCCTGATATATATGACATATTCTGCCCATGTTTTTGAATTGGTTAGGCTAGGATTATATTCTTTTTTCTTTTTTTTTTCCAATTTGTCACTAATTCAATTAGTATGCCTACACTTGTTTATGGGGATGACAGGGGAAACACATCTAATTGCCAGTCACTCAAGCCAAGTCAAGGTTCATTTGGTTGCAATTTTTTTATGTTTTATATGCCGCATTTTATTACTTTCATAACCTATGAGATATGATGAATTTTCTCATCCCTTGAATTGTGTGAGTGCACTCTGAGTGGTAAAACTAATCCTCTGCCAGTATGTAATGCCATTTGTCTAGGATATTCATAGATAGTTGTTGCTAATGATTATTCCAGTTCATTGTCTGTCAAATTTTAAACTAGTACATGTTGTCTGCATGCATGATTATAACTCAGACCGCTGTTGGATTTCAGGTATAAATTGGATGTTGTTAGTGCTGGGAAGAATTTTTCCAAGATAAGGAAAGCAATTACAGCTGGATTCTTTTTCCATGTGGCTAGAAAGGACCCGCAGGAGGGTTATAGGACTTTAGTTGAGAACCAGCCAGTTTATATCCACCCCAGCAGTGCACTTTTCCAGAGACAACCGGACTGGGTCATATACCACGAGCTGGTAATGACTACAAAGGAGTACATGCGTGAGGGCACAGTTGTAGATCCCAAATGGCTCGTGGAACTTGCTCCCAGATTCTTTAAAGTGGCAGATCCTACAAAAATGAGCAAGCGAAAGCGTCAAGAACGTGTTGAACCTCTCTATGATAGATATCACGAACCTAATTCATGGCGGTTGAGTAAACGGCGAGCTTAATGTGTTTTGAGTTATTTGTATCAACAAGTTTTCAATCTTAATTAATCTTTTCTTGCTACAAAACTTAGATGTACATATTCTGTCTTGAATCTTGATTATGTATTGAGGAAATCTGGAAACATGTATATCCCTGGAAGATAACAAGCGAGGTCCTCTGTTCTTCTTGACATGAATATGTTCATCACTTTTGCTGCCAATAACAATCATTTGGATCAATTTAAGGTTGGTGGAAATTAACTAGTTTATCTGGTAAATTCACTTGGAATGTCCAGCCCGAGAACATTTAGGGTCGAGGGATAGGTACACCTCCAAGTGCCTACTGAGTCCAGCGATTAGTGCCTGGAGAGCATTGCACAAAAAGATGCCAATGAAAGATGTCTGGTAAGTTCCAAGCTCTTTCTTTTTTCAACGCTCTCTTTATTTTTTGGCTGCTTGGTATTCTTTAGGTTTTGCCCTTTGAGGCCTGAATCTGTCAGCATTTGTACACGAGAAGTAGATGGCTAGGAGCAGACTAGTTGTTTTGGAAATTGGGAAACCATTTTTGATATCTCTCTCTGCACAGGTAGAAGTCTGCAAAAAACTCATTTAGGGAATAGTTGAGACAGTTTCCATCCGAGCAGCGAAACAAAAATTGCCTAGGAAAATCGGGTCGAAAGCAAGTTTACGACCGTTGTTAGTATAGAAAAGGGTTGGAAAAGTTCAACGTAGGCCAGATTTTGTTAAGCCCGGGAGGTTGGTTAAAATTTATTTTTTAAAAAATAATAATATATTTTTTTTTATATTTTTGGACATTTTAATTGTTAATATTAAAAATAAATTTTAAAAAATAAAAAAATATATTATTTTAATGAAATTCTGAATATAAAAAAAAGCACTGTAAAAAACAAATTCTACTTCTAAACATCCCAAATGAACTGTGCTGTGTATGAGTTCAAAACTGCTATGAAACCTAACAATTCTGAATTTGAACCCTAATATGCGGAAAAAGACTAGATTGTGAATTTGTCCTCCTTATTGTAGATTGTGAATTTGTTCTCCTTTTTCTTGAGCCTTGGCTAAATGGCTGGAAGTGTAATTCCAAACCACGGGTCCTTGGAGCATTGGTTACTCAAGGGTGTCAACACTGGAGCCTTTTTCTTCGAACTATTACCATTATAAAATTGATTGTTATTTTTTTAAGAACACAGAATAATTTTTTCATTCAAAAAATTATGTAAAGATTATAACTATAAAAGTTATCTTAATATTTTACATTTGTAATAATCTAAATATAAGATATCAATTCTATTTCATTCAAATTAAAAATGATCATATTTATACTTGTGGACTAAAAAATTGATTTATTTTATTAGATATATGATAAAATAAATAAATTTATGACAGTAAACGAAAATACAAAAAACAAATTAATGTTTTACATTCCTATATTATATCATTCATCATTATTGTGTTTTTTATTTGAAAAATAAAAAAAAAACATGATTAAAATTTATAGAAAACCGCTAACACATGTTTTCCGAACTCCATACAAACTTCAAATTTTTAAGAACTAGTTTTTCAATTATCTAAATAATGAAATATTAAATTTAAATTTTCCTATTTCCACTTCAATTTTATTTAAAATTGAAATATCCCTCTATTTTTAAACAATCCTCAATTTATTTAATAAGATGCCCGAGCTTATTTTGGTTTTCTTGCTACAGAATTAACTTAACTCATATTCTGCAAGTAGGATTGCATTAGTCTGTCGAGCACATTTAGACTTCTCTTTCCAAAAATAACCAGAGAGCTATGGAGATACTTTCGAAGACATTGGTGAATGTCCTGGAAAATAAAACTGTTCATCAACTAGCATAGTATTGACACCTAATTTCTTGTTTAATCACCAATCAGAAAATAAAATGGCACGCCCCTTCAACGTTTATACACACAAATGATCGACACACCTTTCCTCTAACTATAAATTTGCTGCAAGCTCGGATCCCTGTTAACGTGCCTTGAATGGACCTGCCCCACACCATTCCTGCAAATCCGCTACTTCCAGCAATTGCATGGCCTAAAACAGAGTTGGAGACCTTGATCTAGACTTGCAGCTCCGGTTAATTGATTTCTATCCGTGAAGATACGCACTTTACAAGGCAGCATAGGTCATGGTAAGTCCAGTGAAATTGACCAAAAAGCACAACATTTCAGAAACTCAAGTTTTCAAGACCTTGCAAGCATATTAGCATGTTTAAAAACACCATATATTCACATCTACAAGGCAATACTACTTTAAGTTTTAACTAAAATGTGGGTGTTGTCTGCATCGTCTACATCTAAAAGACTTGCTGTTTAAGCTCCCCTTTTCTGACATGGAGTTCAAAATCTACCAGCTCCTGCATTGCTATAAAGACAAAGAACTTGTTTTTAATTCTCTAGCCAAATGTTTATGAATAAACAACAGTTTCTATGAATAACTTTCAAGGCCAGCTTCAAACAAAAATGTGCTGCATTGTAAGAATGTTGTCAACATAGAAGATAACTCAAGGGTTCATCAGCCAGGATTTTCAAACACCTCATTGAATATGTATAACTGGAATGATCATTAAGCATGTAGTCAATGGTATTCTTAAACAAGATAGATTTAAGATTTCAATACTCATTATTTTTTGAAAAATGTCAGGTGAATTCCATCATCAAAGTCACTAGAATTAGAAAAAATCAACAAATCAACAAATCAGAGACCTATTAATTATAGTTTGGTGCTTGGTACTAGTTACTAAAGACTCGCTGATGACTTTAAATAAACAAGCTTTACTTATCAAGTTATCCTCCAATGTTTACAGTTGGCGTGGGTAAGCGCAAAATGCAGTAATATTTACCAAATCATGAACATTAAAAAACCGGGTCTAATCTAGACAGTAAACCTACTAATATTTGTCATAGTTGTAGAAGGTTGTAGAAAACACAGTTTTCAACTATAAAATCACAAATGGAGTTAATTTATGAGCAGCAACTGTGGGTGACAGTAAAAAAATTTCATAGTAAACCATCCAAGAACTTGCAGATGATACCAGCAACATAAAATATACAATTGACATTGATGCAAACATTAAAGGTTCAATTATGAGCAATCTAGATCAATATACCATCATGCCCAATCTAAAAAGAAAAATCAGACCACACGAGAAATCACAAAGTTGATCAATGATTTAAAACTGCAACTTAGCGCTGTGTATTCTCATGCAAGATCACGGTAATAGGGATGATTTAAGGCATTACAAGTTACCTGACTTTACTTGGAGCCATTTCCAACATCTCCCACACACTACTCCTTTAACACTTCTGAAACCTCCTTGTCTATACCAGTATTGTGGTGGGATGTCTTTTCAGAACTTTGAAGCTGCACTGATATTTCTTGATGAGCAAAAGTGTCTGTGCTAGTTATTTCACAAGTCACTTCAGAAACTTTAATGATTTTGTCCATAATTACTACATCTGCTTCTTCAGCTGCATGCTGATCCTTACAAACAGCTTCCTGGGTTGAAGTTACACTGAAAACAGATGAATAAATAAATTATATTATTTTAAAAAATACACACAAGTAACAACAAACATGTTAAGCTAGCAAATATGCAAGAAGACAGTAGAGCAAAGAGTTATACCTGTCATTAACAGTATCTTCAGGTAAAATTGCACTGGCAATTTCCTCTTGCCTCCTCCTCTTATTGCTCTGACCTTTCCCATGCTGAGAATCAACAGAATTATCTAAAGATGAATTGTCAACGCGTCGTTTCCTTTCAGCCTGTGGTGCTAGATCAGAAATTGGGAATGTGAGCCTTTCATTTGCAACTTCCATGATATCATATTCAACACCGCATGATTCCTTAGAAATATCTCCTTTAAGAGGCACTTCAAGTATCACTTTTGGCTCACCATAAGCATATCTGATAGGTTGACTCTTGTCAAAAATTTGTACCGACTTGAGCTTTTTCCCACGGTATCCATTGGAAGAATCCAATTTTCCAGCTGTCAAACTTGTATCTTCGTGGCCAGACATCCCAGACTCCTCGCTCCTTGATGAGGGCTTCTCAGGGGAATTTTTGAAGACCAATTCAGTGCAACGCTTTATCCAAGAAAAACGAGCAGAGTTAGGGGGGGAAGCAACACTTGTTTTTGGTGTAGGAGAGTTGAGTCCACCTACATTGCTGGCAGCATCTACTTTTCCATATGAAGCCAAATCAGTATCTTGTACAGTAGTTTGTTGCTTCAAACGTCTTATTGTAGATATTTTCTGGCGGCTAGACTCCATATTGGATAGTTGCATCTCTTCCATTTCCATATCATCCAAGGCAAGTTTCAAATTATCCAATTTTTTTAGTTGCTCAATCTGAACATAAATCTCTTCTCTCTCTCCACGTAACAGTTGCCTTTGTTTCTCTAATTTCTGTGTCTGACCCTTGAGTTCCTCAATGGATTTATTCAGCATTGCCCATTCCCCATCCCTTCGCTCACGGTCCAAATTTATCTCCATTCTCTCAGCATCAAGTTTCTTCATTTCTAAAGTAACTTGTTCCAACTCTTTTTCTGCTTTTTCTCTAAGAGAAGCAATATGTTGAAGCTCACTTTTCTTTTCTAGCTCAAAAGCTTTCTCTTTATCCCTTAAATAGCTTTCTATCTCTTCACGCCTTTTATCAATACTGCTCTCTAGTTCCCTCTTCTGCATCTCAATGCCCAACAAGAAGTCTGAATGTTCCTTCTGAATCCTGTTGAACCATTCAGAGCGCTCTTGTTCCATTTTATTCATGAAATCTTCACGCTCATGATTAAGAGACTCAACATCTTTCTTATGTTGATCTCGTATTTCTTTCTTCTCTAGTCTAAGGCTATCACGCTCTTCTTTGAGCAACCTGGAAACAGCTTCTCTCTCCTCAGCTACACGTTCGGCTTCCTTCCTTAGCTCTTCTCTTTTTTCATCAATCAACTCCCACTCAGTTTCAAATTTGCCCTTCTCATTTTTCAGTCTGTCTTCCTCATCCACAAGTTCTAGTTTCTGAGCCCTAAGAGTGTCAACTTCTTCTTTCAGTTTCATCTCTAAAGCTGCATATTCATTTGTTTCACTTGTCATGGTCTGTAGTTTCTCCTTTGCACAATCAACTTGTTTCCTTTTGTCTTCCAAAGAGTCCAACGACTTCTGAAGATCTAGCTTTGTTTTGTTAATCTCTTCTCTTTCTTGCAGCAGAAGAGCTCTTCTCAATTCAATATCCTTCTCAACAACATTCAAACTTCTTTCTTTATCATCAAGAAAGTTGATCTTGTCTGTCACATCCTTTTCCTTATCTACCAAGGCTCTTGATTGAACCTCCAAGTCATGTTCCTTTTCTAGCACTAGGTCCTCCCTCTGTTTAAGATCAACCTCTCTTAGTTCCCAAGCCCGTCTCTTGGCTTCAATTTCATCTTCCACCAATTTGCGTTTCTTGTCCAGCTCTGCTTCAAATTCTGAATTCATTGTTCTCAAAACATTCTCATGACTGGCAGTAACTTTTTGAATTTCAACCTGCATTTTGAACAACAAATTTCAAAATAATAATCCGATAAGAGAAAAATGTTTAAAGTACTCAAAATGGAAATGAATCCCAACTTTAGCTAAAGAAAAAACTCACCGATTCCTTGCTGGCAAGCTTTTCCTGGAAAACAAGTAGCTCTTGTTCTCTCTTGCTTAGTTGAGCTTCTCTCTCAATAACAGCCTACATGCACTCAAAAGAAAAGGTAGAGGTATATAAGTATAGCAATCTGACAAGTCGACAATAAATTTGAGAAAACACTGACCTCCTCTCTTTGAGACAAGGAAGCTATGGTCAGCTCCAGCTTGGATTTCTCATCATTTAGGGCTCTAAGTTCCTTCTCAATATTTTCTTTTGAGACTTCCAGCACTTTTTCAAGTTGATTCAGATCTTGAGATTTATTGGCAACATAATCCTCCCTCTGGTTCAGCAAAGCTTGTCCATCAAGTAAACTTTCCTGTTCCTGCTGCAAAACCTTCCGTCTTTCACTCAAAGATTGTCTCTCAAGACCAATCTCCTTCTCTTTTGCATCACAACTACGAAAAGGGAAAAAAAACACATTAACAAACTCACAACCAAATTTCTAGAGAACAAAACAACTGTTGGTCAAATGTTACAACAAATATGCAATGATGTGTGCACAGTTAAGTTGCTTAAAAACTAAAAAAATATGTCTGTTTATGTTTGTGTTTCTGCATTATCATCAAACATGGCCTTTTTTTTTCCTATTAGTTTATATCAGGCAAACTAATCATCTACCATTCCTTTACAGCCTGTTTGGAACCAATTCTGCGATAAAATTCAATTTAGTTCTACAACTAATTTGAACCAATCAAACATCAAAATTGAATTTTGCATTTGAATCAAGAAGAGTTCATTGGAAATCAATTATTAGCAATAAATCATTTTCCCATGTTACTCTTGCCCATGTTTCACCCAAAATGAATAACCTCTCAAATATTTTGCAATCTGATCCCTTTTTTTCTTTTTTCTTTTTAATCTCTACCACAACTTTCTGCTAAACCCAATTTATTGGAAGAATTATGTTCACCACTCAAACAACCTGCCAATTTTTGCATTTCCAATTTCTATCTATATCCTGCATCTTGATAAGTGATGAAACTCAACTTATGATCACAACCAAATAAAAGAATTACACAGCCCAACTCCACAAGGAATAAAATAGCTGGCATGGTTAACTAGTGTTTCTTAAGAAAATAGCATGACCAGGTAAGAAAACAATTGCAGATACTCAACAAAATGACCCCAAACAATGAGCCATGCATCACTGTCCCCAAACACCAAAAATCAAGACTCGTAGACATTGGTGGCTGCATTCATTGTTTACAAAAGAATTAAAGACCAGTAAAGCCTTTGCATTCTAATGAAATATGCAGATGTTTGATAACAAAGTTTTCAAACAGGTTGTTAAATGAAACCATGGAACTAAATGACATTACAAATCATCACATTGAAAATCTACAATTAAGCTAAATGCTATAGTGTCAGTTCACTGGGCAAATAAAACGGAGAGAGTAAGATGATGGTTGGAATATTTACTCAGTTTTGAAAGCTGTCATACGCCTGCTAAGATCAGCTTCACGTGCCTCAACTTCCTGGAGCTTTCTTTCTGCAGCTCGATGATACCGGCTAGCTTCTGCTTGCAAAGCTTCAGCAGCATGCAGTTTTGCCTCAGCATCTAAAAACTTTTTCTGGGCATCTTGTACCATATCGCGGGCTTCAGACAACTTAGAGTCAGCTGCAACCTTGGTTTCAGCAGATTCTGCCCGCATCTCATGCAATGCTTTCTCCATCTACAAAAAATCCATCAGAAAACCTTAAGAATTCTATAACAACGATTGGCACAAATTGGAAAAAAGGAAAGAAAGAAGCCCCCAAAAAATCTTACACTAGATATACACTCTTTCTCAACTCCTAAAGCCTTCTTCAAACTTTCTTCTCGTTTCCTCGCCTCAGCTAAGGCAGATAAATGTGAAGCTTGATCACGCCTACGCATTAAATCAGCTGTTTCGGCAGACGATTTCATTTGATCATATTTCGAAGTCCACTCTTTTTTTTCCAATATGAGAAGCCCCATATGGTATTGAAGGTCAAACATCTACATGAAATTACACCAGTCAAAAAAGCTCCACCCACTCATGTAACAAAATTAACTACAGTAGTAACATTTAATCCACCATTAAAGCGATAATTATTACAAGCACGCTCAAACACAGAAAATTGATTCCTTCTCAAAAATATGACACCAACTTTCTACTTCCATTATTCTTGAATCACCGATTAATTACTACTTATCCAAACCCAAAAATTTAAAAGGAAAATCATTCATCATAGCCCAAAAAATGAAGTAATTAAGAGTGATACCACAGTTACCTGAGTTTAATCACTATAAATTTAACTCTTCCCTAAACTACCATAACCAAAAAAAATACAGTCAATTTACAAATTAGGGTTTTCTCCAATTTCCTTCCTTCTTCGTAAAAAAAAAGAAAAAAATTCAAATAAAAGCAACAATAAATTAAATAAAAAGATGAACAAAAAGAAAGCAAACCTCGGCTTCAAGATTTGCAATATAGGCAATAAGAGCAGCCTTATCTCTTCTTTTAACGGATTCTTCATCAAATCCAGCCTCTTTAAGTCGTTTCCAGATCTTCTCGTCAGTTAAAGGAGTCTTCAAGACTATAGCACTTGACGTTAACGATAAAGCCCTACCACTGCCATTGCTTGGCGTGATCGGACTCGTCATCTCCTGAGTCCGTTTAGTAACTCAAGGAACCCTAGAATTCAGATCCTGAAAAAGGAAGGAAAAAGTGGAGAGTGATTGAGTCACCGAGTTCGCGTGGGTCTCCCTTTCTTTTCTTTACTTTTTAGTTCACCACTCCAGAGCAAAGTGGAGACTGAGTTGGCGAGTCGTGGAATTATTTATGACTTGGCGTAGTTATAGACGGGGGAGAGGAGAAGCGACGCCGTACAGTTGTTGGTGAAAGGGAGTTTAAAGGGCCTTTTAAATTTTGGATTAGCGGCTTAATTTTGGTTAATTAGAGAATCATGGGACTAATAATCTTGTCTTCTTGTTACCGAATATGGAGATTGACAGTCCAATGTTTGTTTTTATGACTTGTATCAAAGTCTAGTCAATACTCATAGTTAGCTCATGTTTTGTATAAATATTTTTTAAAAAATGAGCAAATTATTCGAGATACTTACGATAATTAATCTAAAATATATCGAACCAAATAGTTTTTTGAGTTTTTTAAATAATTTTGGTTATTTTGAATTTTTTAAAAATATGTTCAGTTTTATATTTTA
>Ga0307517_10003311_pt1 | contig 25153 bp, 24 predicted proteins | sample 23_EM_MG_FD_194515 | JGI IMG/M metagenome (GOLD analysis project Ga0307517, IMG submission 194515) | Populus trichocarpa ectomycorrhiza microbial communities from riparian zone in the Pacific Northwest, United States - 23_EM | ecosystem: Host-associated > Plants > Roots > Unclassified | place... | reverse complement strand
CCTGTCAGTGTTTGAATCGAGTTCTCACCAGCATCAATTATTGGATTTTGGAATCTCGTCTCTTGATTCTTGAAATACATGGTAGTTTGTAACCGTTTGTTACTTATGGCAACCAGTTTTTTTTTTAGTTTCGATGAGTCATCCTGTGCTAATGCCATCTTCTTGTAACACAGCCAGGATACCATAACTATCCATTTTCCTACGGCTTTTTGCTAACGAAGGTCATAGCTTTCGTCCAAGGCCACTTTAAGCCAAATGAGAAGAATTTAAAACGACATTACAGAGACAACTTGAAGTAGTATCATACGTGGGGATGTGCAAGATGACAAGTAGGTACTCTCTTGCAGACTGCCACTGCCTGGGCTGCTAACCCCAAACGCGCAGACAAGGGTAAATTTTTGCCATATATGTCAGTATCTTTCAAATCCCCTGAAGATGCGCTTGACTTGGTTATCGAAAATGCATATAATGACGTAAAGAAAAACTAGGTCGCTCAGTAGTTATGCCGTGGGCCACATCAGCGCAGAACCATTATAATTAGAGACTGCTACTTTTGTATAAAAAAATCACCATGCCAAAAAACATCTATTTCTTACCAATCTAGCAGTCTGGTAGAAATGTATTTTTAGTAAGCTGATCAATTGGGTGACTGCGGGACCGTAAGTATCTTTAGAAAGTGTACCAAAATTTCCTACAGTCTACTGTTCGTTTGTCAATCGTCATTTCTGGATTTGGGTTTGGGGCCTCCGTCTTCACCATTGTTGCTTGGGCATCGTGGCAGGTATCAAGATTTTTAATATTATGTCGAAAAATATTGTACACCGATACACAACAAGACCAAGGGGTTGACATTGAAGTACATCGTTTCGCCTATCCGTAATTGTACGATGATAAGAGGAAAAATTACCGCAGAAAAGTTAATACCGAAAGTAAAAGAAAAAATTGAACTACATTAATTAAGTATATTCTGGGGGTGTGTCCCTCACAATTCCCTCTGACGCTTGGTTATTCATCCGAACTCCACTATCGTGATGGACGACGACTCTCCCTTTGGACGGGCCAACGGACGGACCGATAGGTGAAGGGGCGACCCCCCCTTCTCTGCTCGTCGACGGACCCAATCCACCCATTGGCACGACATCGGAATTTTCCAAAAGTTTCCTGGGCAATGGTTGATAGAGAGCAACAGTCTGGGGTATTTGTGCGTGAGGAGGGGCAGAACCTGCTAAATCGTCCAGTATTTTTCTTGGGAGTGGTTGGGAACGAAGGATATTATGCCCTGAGGATGATCCTGAATCTGACGAATTCGTGTCTCTTCCAAAGTCGTCGTTCCGCGGCCCTCTCTCCCCGTCCTGCGCATGTCCAGGAGCGATGTCGAACTTTTCAACAACACCCAGTTTTGCTAATTTACGTCGGTGTCTGTAAAAGACAAAAAGGAAGACGACAAAAATAATGAGGAGAATTGCGACGACGCCAACAACCCCGCCAATTACAAGGGGTGTCAGCTTTGAAGTCGTTGGCCGACTGGTCTCTGAACTGCTCGTTGTCGTTGTCGTACTAGTAGGACTGGCCGTAGGATCAATAGTCTTGGATGGGAATGTGCCATTCTCGATAAATACGGAGGAAAGGACCAGCGGGGTGTTGGAACCATTGCCATTATAAGTCACCGTAAGGTGATGACTTCCCATCGAAAGTGGACCGGTATCAAACACCTTCTGGTTAAATAAACGAGAATCATCTTTGTGATCCGGCAGGGTGGCGTTCTGTGCCGGTTTATCGTCGATCGTCCATGTTGCCGTTGTCGAGTTGCCATCTGCTACATATTGCGTCCACCATGTCAGCATAGTTCCTAACACAAAGCTGTTTTAACATCTCATGGGCTCAGGAGACTGGTTAGAGTAAATTACCAACAAAATTCAGTGTCATGTGTGCGCCCGGCTGAGAGGTCTGACCAAAACTCCATCCAGCACTGAAATGCAAATCCTCATCGGAAGAACTAGACAAGGAGATAGTTTTATCGTCAAGTGGTACTGTTGCGGATGGTACGTATTCGATTCGGTCGAACCAGAATGTCTTTTCCGTTCCAGTAGCATTCAAAGTAAGAATATGGGGCCCGTCCTTCAACCTGAGGCTTTGGCAATAGATCCAGCTATTCGAGGTAGTGGGCGTTAAAGGGTTGCGAGATATGTACGAGCCGATTTGAACGCCATCCACCAAGCATACCCAGGTAGGGTTATCCACACTTGAAACGTTCGGGGTCTGGATCGTCCCTTTGACCGAGACAGATGGTCCTGCAAGAGGAGTTCATTTTAGGTGCACGACAAGAGTGGGTATAAGACTCACCTGTGAAGTTGAATGTCAGACTTGCATTGGTGTTCGTCCCATGAAGAGTGTTTTTGTACGGAAATCCTGTATCTTGAGTGGAAATCGGATTTCCGATCTGGGAGAACCAAGAACTTCCAATGTAATTGATTTCAGGGCTCGTGTCGTCGACTACTATCCACCGAGCAAGAAACGCCATGGCGCCAGTGGAGAGAAGTACTAGGATAATGAAAGAAGACAAAATCAAGGACTCGGCGCGCGATACGGTTTCCCACTGATCTGGATGTCACCACCTTTGTCACCATCAATCGTAACATTGACCACTTAATGTCGAGGAAACCACTTTCAGTTAAAAATACCCCGATGGATGATGACTCCAAAGTGTAAGAGGACACTCCCTGGAGTAAGCGGAGCACATTGCGATCGTTTGTTGAAGAAATGGTAGTACATATCCCAGTGGCAGGGCAGTGCAGAGCGCCTATGCAAGAAGAGATGTCGAAATGTAGCTGATTAAAGGTTACTACGTGGCACTGCTTTGAATGCCGGAATTATTGCGAGTTGCCCCAATCGGGTTGCCGACTACTGGCACTGTTGCAGCCGAACGGCAGCCTTCCATATTTGGGGTCTCATATGACCACAAGTCCGAGAATGGCCATGCTACCATAGGTTCAAACAAACCGTTTCCATCACCTTGTTAATTTTGACCTGCTTATGCCCGATAGAGAGGGCGAACTTGTCGTGCAGGAACTGCGATGATTTGAATTAACGACCTCTCGAATGCTGGACTGGCTGTAAACATATGACGTGGAAGGACTTTGGGAACTGCATTGGATCGACCCTTGAAAAGTATTGCATATCTTCAACTCACTGTTGTCTTTTGTGATTCTCGGATACTTAGGTGATGGTCTTGATCCTGGACCACTGACACAACAGGATGAAGATCATTGTACATACCAAGTCGAGCCATGCAGCGTTTCAAATACCGTCGATCCTCTCTTGAATTTCGAGTAATCTTCTTCAAATCGAAGCCTCCACGTTTCAACTATTCTTGACACGTGCAACGGTCATGATGGTGTTGTCTTTCGGATCTATGGGAATTGCCACCTCAGCATCGCATTACGACTTTGGTGTAATGCATAAACTTGCCCATATCTTATCATAGCGTGCGTTGCCCAAACCATGTCGTATCCCCCTCGGTGGGTTTTGGTTGACGACACCAGCCCTGATATCCAATACATCGAAGCATCCTGGTTTTCCTACTCTGGCAATCCGATTTCCAACGAAGTTTGGGGTCTTCCGTACCAAAACACTCTTCACGGGACCAACTCCAGTGCGAGTCTAGTATACATCTTCACAGGTCAGTCCTTTGGATACTCGTACCGTGTATCAAATGAATCATCGCGATTGCTATAGGATCGGCAGTCAGAGTGAAAGGAACGGTTCATACTCGAAATATCTCGGGCGTTATTGACCCTACGTGGGAGTGCTTCGTGGATGGCGTTAAGATTGAGAGTCTCAACAGCGGTGCAACCAATGACAGTATGAACAACTGCGACTATTGTGAAAGGAGCGGATTGAATGATGCATTGCAGCATACACTATCCGTGACAACTACCGTTACGAGGCAACAGACCTTCTGGTTCGACCAAATCGAATATGTGCCACCTCTAGGCGTATCGCTTGAAGATAAAACCGTCATGGTGTCTACCTATCAGGACCCTGCATTCCAATACAGTTCTGGATGGATTAATGGCGTTACCACTATTAGGGGTTCATCTGTTTCCTTCGACTTCGTCGGTAAATAACTTGGGGCATCTTTTGAGCTTATGGCAAGCTGAAAAACCCTGTTTTTAGGAACCTCGCTTACCTGGTACGCCGATTATATAGAAAACCAGAGTACCAGCCGAACGACGGCAACGTGGTCGATTGATGGTCACACAGCAGAGAACGCAGCATTACCACAACACGTACATGGCTCAAATTTGTTTAACCAGAAGTTGTTCGACACTGGACCGCTTGACATGGGCATCCACCGGCTTACAGTTACGTATAATGGTATCAGCAATAGCTATACCCCGTTAAATCTTACCTATCTTCTTATCCAAAATGGAACATTGCCTTCCACCACAACTTCCGTTCCAACCAGCACCTCCCATTCAACCTCCAGTTCGAGGAACATCGGCGCTATCATAGGCGGCACTGTCGGCCTAGCCGCAATCCTGCTCACCATCTTCTTCCTTTATCGGTGCCGACGCAAATCAAGGGAGTTTGAAAAGGAATCCTTCAAGGAACTCACACCATATGTGGAGAGTCCAAGCCTTTATCACTCAAGAGAGGACAGACCAATTGCGACCATGTTGGACTCAGGGACGAACCTCGCTATCGATCCTGCGGCACATTCTACGAACAGACAAGTCGTCGGTCCTTCAGGAGATCTCGTTCATCAGGGCGTTGATTTGCCAAAGGGATCTGTGATAGATTTGCCTCCAGCATATTCACTGCATTAATGTTTCTTCTGTAGCCTTTTTTATTGTAGGAACGAAAGCTTGTACTACTATTGAACCATTGGATTGTCGACTGTTGGGTTGGGTTTGACTTCTCCGCCCTGAAAACGATTTGAGAATAATGTAAGGTATAATATCGCTTGGTTTTCGATATTCAAAGGCTTCCCATCCTTTCTATATTCCGTCTTATTCTTGCGCCTGTAAGAACCTCGCGTGTCCAAAAGGGGGAAACCGTGCCATCTCGGAATGACAGACATACTACGCGCGATACTAAATGGCCGTCTACTCACTTTTGAATACGACAACATACTACAATAGTGGTTTTAAACAATAATGTCACTAAAGCACATTTTCGCCGTTGACTGAATGGCCAAGTGTTCTTTGTGTTCGAAAATAGAGATGATGAATTTTGGCAATGTAACACCTATGTAATTAAATAGATCCCATCGCTCTCCATGCATGCCCATAAAAAACCATTAGTTGGGGTAATTGCAGTGGTATACGGGGTGGTAGGGATCTAAAAGGTAGCAAGTAAATTGACTTGAAACCGCGCGCCCCGATGTGAACATACCTGCACCGTAACAGCACCTAACAACTGGCTTGTCAGAAGGACTGAAATAGTCACAAAAGCGTATATTAGTATATAGTAAAACGAGCCAATTAAAATTTGGATGGTGCCCACCAAGCAGCATTGTCTTTGTAGGGCTCGCAAGTATAAAAGCCAGGGGGTGTTTCATAAGCTGGTAATTGGTTAACAAGCTATTCTCTGGTGACATGGTACGTTTGATACTTACAAGTACAGCATATCGGCCTGGTTGGGAATGGGATCTCCAAGGGGGAATGCATATTGGATTTGGGGCAGGTAGGAGTGGCGGTATCGACAGGACCAGCAACAACGACATGAAGGCCCGACAGGCCGACAACAGCGACGAGGACAGTCATAGCGAGCTTAGAGAACATGATGGTGGTTGTGTGAGTATGTAGGTTGGTGGTCCTGGGATTTTGTTGACTGGAGGGCGGTCATTTTATAGTATTCACAAAGCGAACAATAAGTGAGGATCCTGCCATGAGACGTCAACTTATGAGATTTCGGCAATAGTACTCGCAAGCGACGAGCGAATACAAGGCTATATATAGCACTTCCTCTTCCCCCATGCGCAAATGTAACTAGATTTGGGAAAGTTGTCAACTATGAATCAAATCGATCTGTCAAAAATCTCATAATCGACCGGCTGCACAGGCAGAAATAAGAATCACCTTTGATCTCTATATATATATGCTTTTTACAAAGTTGAAATTAAAGGTCACTACTTACATGATCGCGAACATAGAATGGAGTGAATTTCAAGAAGATCAAACGAAACTTCAGGAGCTGGAGAAAGAGATGGACGAGAAATTTGAGGCTCTTTATACTCCAGGCATGGAGCAGGAAGATATCGGAAGGCTGTTTTGGCAAATTCAAGTTGGAGTTGAATCTGGTGACACGCAAAAAACTGTGGTTGAAAGGATTCATCAGTTGACCGAAGAAATCGAGAAAGCGAGAGAGAAGGTGGCGAAGGGTGTTATTCGCATGAAGGAGATAATACGCTACACCGATCCCGAGTAATAACTGGGAACTGGACGGGTGCGATGCTGGGTTCCACGATGTTTATTTTTGCTTGCTCACAATTCGAGATTCCGCTTCCTATTATTTTTTGTAATGTGTTTGTAACTTTGGACCGAAAGTTGTACCGTACAATACATAACCGTTCTTAATTAAAATGTAACTGTTCCTAACCGTGCGAACAGTTCTGGCACAACACTGACTTAGCGTCAAGTCTGCCGCTCATTAAATGAACAAGACCCATATGCATCTTTGTCAAAAAAAAACCCCTCAAATGATTGTCGGATCGTTTGTGATGAAATAATAAAATAAAACTGAAGCCTCGTTGATGGAGTCACCTCACCCGAGGTTTACTCATGACGGAAGTCTTGAATGACCTCGTTTGTTACTCAAACTTTTGCTTTATCCACCGCCGGGGCGCCGGCGTGGTACATGACTGGTGATCGATGCAGGGCTTTGTTATCGTCGGTGAGGGGTATGCGTGGAACATATTCCCATGGTCCAGCAATGATGTCCGGGAATGATATCGCGATCGGAGGTACGCTCGTGAATCTGAACGCGACGTTGAAACGAACATCGTTGGGGGAACTCTCGTCGATTGCAAATTTGCAAGCCTAGACACCTCAACTGCCCCACCCATCGTCGGCAAGGAACCCAGAATTTCGGTGAACAAAATTCCAGTCGTGATGCACAATTTGGCATGCACGGCTTGCGAATCTGTTGTTTTGGAAACATGGATGCACTCCAGATCTTGCCGATTTTCTGCCAACTGCCATGAAAGGAATGCACCCTGGGCTTGGCTACTAAAAGGTGAGCGGCCAACAAGCCTGCGGATGACTTCGAACGACTCCGTATTGTACACAGAAAGCACGTAATAGTCGCTGTCGTAGGTTCCGTCATCCTTCTTCTCACATTCTCCAGTGATAGCAAACAAGAGATCGGCGTCGCGATTGAAGATCAACTGGTATGCGCATCTCTCTGTTTCTGGATTAGAGGAGTCGATAAGCAATGAATCCACAGCAACTTACTTGAAACAAGTTGGAGTTTGACCTGCAAACCTTTCTTTCCAAATCTGCCGAAATAGAGGCCATCTCCATCCTTCATCGCAGCACGCGTCGAAAACGCAAACAGACCGGATTCCGGATCTGGGCTGAATACAAAGCTGACGACCAAGAAAATTCTGGCTTCTGTCCATGCCATTCCCAGAGCAGCTCGGCAGTGTCGTCTAGCTTGCGAATGGTAATGAATGGGTGGCAATAGGCGCTGGGGTAAATTTGTGTCCCATCTCTATTGTCGAGTTTGTCAAATGCACCAACCATAGCAACAGCCTTTTGGGGAATAGAAAGCACGGTTTGTTGGATATCCCATACAATCGGAAAATTGGAATCTCCAAGCTCGCCCTCGATCAGCTCAAACGTATTGCCCATGAACCTCACAAAACCGTCGGATTCGGTCATGCTGTGGGGGAAGCGTCTGAGGAACGGAATAATGTCGTGGTGTTCCGGGTTGATAGGACAATCTGCAATTACTGAGCCGGTCTTGAACCTCCAACATTGATGGTTGATCTTCTGCAGAGACCTGATCTCTTTATCAGTACCGCTACGAAACCATGACGAAACAAAAACTGACGGAAACGTCCATAATCATCGGTTGTGAGGGAGACTGAATTTTCGACACGTGAAGGACATCGAAAACCCGAAGACATAAGATTGGCTTTCGCTCGGCAGGCTGTCTGCGTTGTCGGTCCACTCCCTCCGACAGTCCATGGAATGGAAAATCGAGAGCCAATCATACGACGATTTCTGAACACCACAAGCGTGAATATCATTGTTGGGATCGAAGCGGAAATGGGTGGGCGGCTGCATGTTCGCATACTTGCGAACGGTCACGAAGGGTTCTGGCGTGCCCTCAGTCGTCTCTGCCTCGGGCGGGCATTGGTCACCGTTGAATGGAGAAGTGCACAACATGGTGTGAAAATTGAACCCTTGATGAGAACAACGAATTTCTTTTCGTCGGGGCTGAAGATAGCTCGGAGATAATTGAGGGTGCCATCCAGGGTATAGTAATAATGGAACTTTCCGGTGAGGACATCAAATGTAACCATCGCACTGTAGTCCGTGAGTAAGACGATATTTCCACTAGAACTGATGTCCCGTACGACCCAGTTATCTTTTTCTTCCGTCGTGTCCCAGCCTAGTTCGCGTCTGATATGCAAGTCGGATAGTCTATCAAATGAAGAGCGCGTTGGATCGACGCGCCAAACTTCCAGCGTGTTAGTTGACCGAATCAGCCCAATCCTACTGCCATGGAAAGTCAAGCTACAGCAATCATTATTGAATTCGTCCGGCAAATCTGCAAGGTGGTGTCCCGTCTCTACCTCAAACAGACCGCTGGGGCAAAGGATGGTGGTGGGACTTGGAAAGGATATGGAAGAGACACTACATCCATAAGATTCTGTTGGACTAGAGTTCTGCGTCCACCGAGCCTTTTCCGACGAACCGGTAACGGGCCAAACGTAGGTCGTGACCCAAAAGACTCCGCGTCAGGCTCCGTGTGCCATACTACCAGCGATGAAACGGCCATCAGGGCTGAAAGCCAAGCAGCGAAAACCGATCGCAGAATCTTCAGGGATTCCAGGTGGGCGCACGAGTCGCAAGACTTTAATGCAATTTCCCAGGTGCCAGTCGTGGAGAGAAATGGCTACGACATCTTCGTCGCTACCCTTACCCGCACATCGCTTGCTTGCAAGTGCAACCATCGTCCCGTGCCTGACGAAGAAGTCATATTGCAAGTCAACTTGAGGGAATATTCGACGACCCTTCTCTTCTTCAAACCTCATTAGCGTTTGGGTTTGTCGAGCGAGCCAAGCGGCATGAAGTCATGGATGAAATGAACTTCCCCCGGGTGCTTATGAATGGATTCACACCAATCGTAGAGGGACTCTCTGAATCGCTGAAGCCACTGGCTCAGAGTGAATACTTGCGAATGCCCGTCTGGAGCTCTGCTAACCCGTTGCTTAACATCCTGCACGATATACGCAAGGTTGTCAAGGTGTGATGAGAAGATTATAGCCGACTGGATCCAAGTAACGAAGGATCGCGAGTCGAGGGATGATAGTACGGACGGTGCTGAATTGGGCGTCGGGGTATCGAAGCTTGGCTGTAGATGGTTGGAACAATGTTGAGCCGCATACGCTAAGAAGGGATGACGAACGGCCAGTTCCTTCCTCGTGACTTCCTCAAACCTCTTCCTGGATAGAAGAGGCTCCTGAAAGGTGTCTAGTGAGAGGTAATCCAAACAACACTCCAACAGCCGTCGGTGTGAACTGGCATTATCCATGATAATTTCGTCCTGACTACGCATGCTCTGCTTCTCGAAGAATTGCCGTGCGGAGTGGTGGATCACTCGAATCTGATTACCAACGATCTCAATAAGAGGTGAGGCAAGACGTTCAATATTTTGCACCTCATTCGCGTAGAGGGCGATATCGTCAGGTTTCGAAAGGATTCCCGAACCGTGGCGAACCATAGAAGCATCAGAGAATTCCTTCAGCTCCAGCGGCCGTGACCCAAATATGGCAAAAGCGAAAACCAACCTAGCAACCTCTTTCGCTCGTGGGGTTGATTTCATGTATGCCTCCTGCAACTGCTTGTAAATCTTTTCGTAGAGCACGTGCAAACCTGTAGCGCTGTAGCGATATTATATGGCCACGATGGCTACGGAAGGCAGATTCTTTGGATTTCCCCCAATATCTGCCGCCCCTACACGTATAGAAAAACTTGGGCGACGCTGCTCAGAGGTTCTTCGTCTACCGATTAACCATTCTGTCAGAAGTTCACCCAAACCGTGATTCTCCGAACTCAGTAATATTCCTTCGACTCGGATCTTTCTGCTTTATGGCCCCACTGGCGCAATAATGCTTCTCAACCGCTATTGTTGGACCAAAATTTCGACTCAGGAATGGTCAATTGAATTATGAATAGTACACCAGCCGCAGTAGGGACCCTTGCTATGGCCGGCTGGCCAACATCAGGACTCGGAATTGCTGATGGCAGTCAACCAATCACTCCTGTCACAAATAGGTTTTACAATATTCCAGGTCTATCTCAAACGGCAAGGGGACTCTCGAGGCAGGGGAACACCTGGTAAGTACCTCTGAAGAGGTTGAAGCATACTGAACAATTCATAGCGTTCATACCATCTCATATATCACCCCCTATAAGTGATGTGGCGCCTGTGTAAATCCCATAGCGTGTTACAGCACAGTTCCGTAAATAGTGAGTGAGCTGGAATAAAATCTGTTGTTATAATTACCCCAGAGATCGGTCTAACAATGCACCAGCCTACAATGTACCACACCTTCCATGTTCCGATATATCCCATTTACGCAGGGTCCCATGGCCACAGGCCACCTATAAGAAGGTGAGTGGCGAAATTCATTGAGGTTATCAAACAAAACAAAAAACTGCGAAAACTCCTCAACTAATTCACTAAAGCCAGACGACCTCGCGTGAGTACAACCCTCCTTCGGCGATTGGACATTGGGGCTAACTTATGCTGAAGTTTCGTTGCAATAACAATGAAAATACTCTCTATAGCTGCCCTCAACATGTTTTTCGCAGCTGGCTTCATCAGAACGACGGCGGGATTGCATTGCGATTCCCACTGTGCAGCTTGCTGGCTGGATAACAACTCAAATGGCGTAGATATCAAGATGTGGTGCAATCCCCACTGTTCCACTTGCCCGACCGGCTACAGTGACCTACACTGTGCCGAAGCATCTCGTTGCTTGTAAGTGGACCATTTTGCGAAGTAGCAATTAATCTCCTGGTATGTTTTCGAATAATAGATGCAGGGGTCATTGTCCTCAAGTCGGTCCTTGTGTCTGTGGCATCACCAAAGTGAATGATATCACGCACTGCATTGAATGCTGATGGAAACACTCATGTATTCTAAAAAAAATCACAGAAGGTGTAGAATGCTATTATATATTTTCGATCTGAGAGTCACGGCGGTGCAGCCGTCTTGCCCAACAGAGCAGGAACAGCCGCAGCTCGTAAGCAGAACTTCTGCCACCGCCGAGGTCATCATGTATAGCTCTTTCCAACCATTGGACTCGGAAGGCGCCTGAAGTAGTTCTTCACGAATCCTACATGTGTCTCGACTCTCGATCGGTCATAGAAAATACAGCAATCAAATCTCGTTAATTTTGCACTCGCGAACTCCTGTAATGAAGCTGAGCGTTTGGGAGCATGCTTAGTGCATCAATTTAGCATCCGCGAAACAACTGATCGCCAAAGCCCTGGGCAATAATCTACAACGGCGAATTCATTCGGTCGAACCCAGGGCGAGAATTAGCAGTAAGAGTAACTCCCCACAGTCGCCTTTCATTCGCGAAGTCTTCCATGACTGATTTCAATGCGCCCTTTTCCATGACGAAATAGGCTGTCTCTGAGAGAATCGGCTCAGACGAAGACGTAAAAGCTGCGTCAATCTTGAGGTAAGTCCACAGATTCCCCTGTCGTCCCCTTTTCTTGAGGGAGACGGTGAGTTTAGTTGAATTCAATAGCAAGTCGACAAACACGTGCACGCAAAATCGTTTATATAATATTCTCCGTCCGTATTGGGACCAGCAAACAGACCGACGGACTCGGGCCTAATACCTTGACCTTATAATTAAATATAACCTGGAAGAATACGAATACTTACGAATATCGGCTGCACGTCTTCAGTCAACCGCTCTAGGTCCCACGAGCTAAAGCTGTGGCGCAGGGATCTGTGTAAGGCTGCAATTTGTCCTCAGCCACTTCTTCGAAAGGACACCCCCGACAACGAAATTTTTTCCAGTTGTAGAGTGGAGTGCATTTAACCTCCGGAGTGCATAGTGAGTTTCGTTGAATAAAATCCATTGGTCGTAGTGACTTACTATGTCTGTCACACAGTTGTAATGATGCGCCTCATTATGTAAACGCCAGAACAACAAGAGGAAGGTTTGGGGGTGCCTACAATGTGAACAGTTCTGTGAATACCCGAACATCTCAGTCAATTATCATGATAAAGCGAGCACTAAATTGTTATGTGCCAATTGGGTTTCTACGGATTTGATAATTTTGATCCGCAGCCTGAGGAGAAAAGAAGTTTCGACAACACTCAGTAGTTGTCGTTCCTGGCCGAATATTACGGAGCGTTTTTTGTAGCACCCAAGTGATTTTCCCTGGCCCCATGGTTTATTTAACGCTCCAGTCGAAGGATCTTGGGAATGTCCACTCTCAGAATATTGGAATTACACAAGCTGCGGTTACAAGACTGCGGAGAATGCCGACCAACTTTGCCACGTGCAAAGCTCATTCATGGTCAATGGTCTCGAACAAGTGCCAGTAGACAAGTCGACCGGAATCCAAGTTTCTTCTTCATACAACAACTTACGCCTTCGTTCATTTAACAGCATGATATCACCGAGGAGCGGTAATTATGATCGCTTAGAGGGCGGTCTGGGTCCCAGTAGAATGACCAAAAAGTTTGCTTGGAAAAAGTTCGCCATTGTCGCTGGCGTTCTCGTTGCTTTGGTTTATTTCTTTGGTCCACGGGCGAATAAGCCACTGCCATGGAAGACAGCAACACAGCAGAGACCTATGGATGCCCCAGGCAAGTCTATTCTCTTCATCTCCATATTTGTGTTGATCAATCGTCTTGAAGACCCTGTACCAGATGATCCTTATGACCAACCGACTACTCCTCCTGCAGAGACACACCCTTCCACAGAACCCGCAATTATCCACCCAACATCTTTTGAAACAGATCCTGACCCCTCCAAAACAACCTACTGCACAACCCCTCACACTCTAAACCTCCCCTTGGTCCAATACGCACTCATGGTCGACGCAGGCTCGACCGGTTCACGAATTCACATCTATAAATTCAACCATTGCGGACCATCAGCATCATACGAATACGAGACATTCAAAATGACCCAGCCTGGTCTGTCGAAATTCGCTGCGGACCCACAAGGTGCCGCGCGTAGCTTGGATGACCTCCTCGATGAGGCAGTGCGAGTCGTGCCCTCGGATTTGAGACATTGTACTCCAGTGGCCGTCAAGGCAACCGCTGGTTTGAGAATGTTGCCGGGTAGTCAGAGTGGAGATATCCTGCATGCTGTCGAGAATCGTATCAGGGAGAAATATCCGTTTGTGCTCTCTGCTGATGGTAAAGGAGTTGTGATCATGGATGGAAAGGAGGAAGGAGTATACGCTTGGATTACCGCAAATTACTTGCTCGGAACCATCGGTGCCGGCCACCACGAGGAGAAAGCTAAAGGAACGTACGCCGTCCTTGATTTAGGCGGTGGGTCGACACAGATCGTCTTCGAGCCTGACTTTACGAAATTAGAGCAACACCTCGAAGATGGCGAGCACAAGTACGAGCTTACATTCGGAGGAAAAACACATACCCTCTACCAGCATTCCTATCTTGGCTATGGGCTTATGCGTGCACGGAAGCACGTCCATTCTCTTGTTCATTTCATGTCTAGCATCCGCGCTACTCCCCCATCAGAGAAGGAGAGAAAGGAGGGTGTTGTAGGAAATCCTTGTCTTGCCAAGGGAATGCGCAGAGTTGTGGAGGTCGTTGATGAGCAGACTGGAGTTGCGAAGAATGTGACAATGGACGGAGACGATATTGGATCGTTCTCAGCCTGCGACAGGATCTTGCAGCTGGTTCTGGCCAAGGATGCGTATGTTCATTCGAATTTATCTTAAATACAAGTGAATCTCAAATTACTTTCTACAGGATCTGCGAACTTAAACCATGCTCCTTCAATGGCGTATACCAACCCTCTCTCCTCGACTCCTACCCATCTGGCCGAGTCCTCCTCCTCTCCTACTTCTATGACCGCGTCCATCCCCTCATCCCCCCTCCCAAAATATCCTCTGCCCCCGGCTCTTCATCCTATCCTACACTCACGATATCCACCATCGCCTCTCTTGCAAACACAGTCTGTCAAGGCCACTCCGCCTGGACATCTAACCACGACTACCCCCACTGGGCATCGACACCCGCCATCCTCGAAGAACTAGAAGGCAGGCCAGAATACTGTCTTGATCTCACGTTCATGTATGCGCTATTGCGGATGGGTTATGAATTTGGTGATGAGAGACAAGTGAGGATTGAAAAGAAAGTGGGTGGGACGGAGCTGGGTTGGTGTTTGGGTGCAACAATTGAACTTGTTGGGGGAGGAAAGCTGACTTGTAATGATGAGGAGGATTAATAGAACAATTAAGTCTAGCGTTATCTGGTGAAGTTGGTTGTTTATTCTATTATAGTAGATGCATATGATTTTAAGTCCTAAAATACTATCCAACAATGTAAAGAGCGCTAGTAGTATAGCGCACTGGCACCTCAAGTTGATAATCACACGGCCAGCAAGCGGCGATGCTCACCGCGTTATAAGTCCAATATAAGTACATGAATGTGAAGTGATATAAAAATGACTTACTCTCAGTTGCAATTGGTGGTAACAACTGAGAGTAGCCGGTCCGGAGAATAAATGATATGGTATGGCTCTAGATCTATAGGTAAGCTGGAGTAAGAAGTGGGTAAATAAGGGAAAGGAATATATAATAGAATAGACAAGAATAGGAAGAGAATAGAAGAGGGAATCACATGGGTATTCTTCAACACGAAATCACGAAAGGTAAAGTAGTGGAGATGGCTTGGTCCAAAAAACAAACGGCGAGGGGCAATTCTACGAAGCAAATGGCTCTGTTGACGGCATGAGCGGAAGCTCGATTCCTGCTCAGCAAATTGACGGAAGCTCGGGGCCTGACAGCTGCAATGACGGGATTGTCGAGGAGAAGAAGAGACATGAGAGTGGGCGGTGTGGCGTACGTCAACGAATTGAAAGTCTCGGATATTGCCCTTTCGGGGGATAGAAATATAATTCTCTGCGTTTTGTGTTGCATCTAGGACCCTTCACCTTCGGTTGTGGGAATATATCCAAAATTGTAATCTGACCAGAGCCATGTCCGAAGAAAACTTTGGAACCAGAAAACGCAGTACATCTAATGTCTCGCAAAGTGGATGGAATTGCTAAACACTTCTTTCCATTGGATAGCAAGATGCACGACCGGTCAGGAGAAAGTGCGACGGGTGCAAAAGATGGCCCATTCCATATTTCTTTAAGAAGAATGTCTAAAGCTAAGGTTTTTTGAGATGCTAGAAAGTACGTGGCGTAGGCAACTCTTTCCGAGCGGGCGATCGAGGTCACCATTGAAGAAAGGACATGACTGTCGTCAGGGATGTTAATTGAGACGACCAATGGAACCTCATTGCCCGTCGCATTCCAAATCCGAACGGTGCCGCCCCGGGATCCAGACACGACGCGACAATCGTCGAGCGAGAAAGCGACCGAGTTCACCTCCCCGGAATGTCCTCGGAGAACACGTTCCTCTTCGCCTGTCGATACATTCCAAATCCGAACGGTATTGTCTGTGGATCCAGACACAACATGGTGGTTGTCAGTGGAGACGGCAACGGATTTCACAGGACCAGCATGCCCACGGAGGATCTGCTCTATTTCGCCTGTCGACAGATTCCAAATTCGAACGGTATTGTCCGAGGATCCAGACACAACGTGGTGATTGTCAGGCGAGACAGTGACCGAGTACACAATAGTAGAATGTCCTCGAAGGACGTGCTCCTCTTCGCCTGTCGATGTGTTCCAAATCCGAACAGTCTTGTCTGAGGATCCAGACACAACATGACGATTGTCAGATGAGACAGCCACTGTGTACACAGAACCGGAATGCCCTTTGAGGACGTGTTCCTCTTCACCTGTCGATGCATTCCAAATTCGAACGGTCTTGTCCGAGGATCCAGACACAATGTGATGAGTGTCAGGTGAGACAGTGGCTGGGTATACCAAATCAGAATGCCCTTGGACTACATCCTCCATGCCGCCTGCCGACATACTCCAAATCCGAACAGTATTGTCCGAGGATCCAGACACGACGTAGCAATTGTCAGGTGAGACGGCGACTGAGTACACCAAAGCAGAATGCCCTCGGAATACACCCTCCTCTTCACCTGTCGACAAATTCCAAATCCGAACAGTCTTGTCCCAGGACCCAGACGCAACGTGGTGATTGTCTGGCGACACAGCGACTGAACTAACCAAGCCGAAATGCCCCCGGAGTACATGTCCCTCTTCACCCGTCGATGCATTCCAAATTCGAACGGTCTTGTCCGAGGATCCAGACACAATGTGATAAGTGTCGGGCGAGACAGCGACTGAGTACACGGAACCAGAATGCCCTCGGAGGACGTGCTCCTCTACGCCTGTTGACGCATTCCAAATGCGAACAGTGCTGTCCGAGGATCCAGACACGACAAGACGATTGCCGGGGAAGACAGTAACTGAGTACACTGGACCGGAATGCCCTCGCAGGACACGCTCCTCTTCTCCAGTCGATGCATTCCAAATCCGAATGGTCTTGTCCGAGGATCCAGACACAACACGGTTGTCAGTCGAGACACTGACTGAGTGTATCGGACCCCAGTGTCCTCGGAGGGCATGTCCCTGCCCGCCTGTCAACTCCCAAATCCGAATGGTCATGTCGAAGGACCCAGACACGACGAAACGATCGTCGGGCGAGATAGTGACTGAGTTCACCTCCCCAGAATGCCCTCGGAGGATGTACTCCTCATCGCCTGTCGATGAATTCCATATCCGAACGGAGCTGTCTGAAGATCCAGATACAACACGACGATTGTCGGACAGGACAGCAACTGAATGTACCGCAGATGAATGTCCCCGTATTGTAAGTTCACATGAACCCCAGTCCATACGATGCCCACAAACCATGCGAATGGGCATTGCTTTGAGATATGTTTTCCTTATAAAAGATTGCTGCGGTGCCCACACCAGCCCAGAATGAAAGACTTCACAAGGCCAGACATTGATGATATCAAAGATGTCTTTCAAGAATTTATATGCATCATCAAATTTGGAGGAAAGTGTTGGCTATCAATCAATTGGTAAATACGAGTCCCAGAGTCGCTCAAAGGAACTTACATGCTCACATTCTTTCATTCTCTGAAGAACCTCAAGCCCAGTATCCAACCGTCTCAACAAGCTGAGTACCTCGAGCCAGCGGAGCACTTGATGGCTCAAGAAACGATCTAATTCCTTTGATAGACCCCTAATCTCGTCAAATGAACCTGTATCAATATGGGACGCCCAAAACATGCAAGCATAAGTGAGTGCGCTCGAGATACGGCTCTCGATCTTCTTCTGTTCAATGATAGCGTCAACGGTCTGCCATCGATCGGATTCACTGATGTTATCGACGGTGAGGGACTTGTCCATAAAGTAGAGACACATGCGAGCGAGGTCTTGATGGGACTGTCGGAAGGGAATGTGATTGATAGTACCACACCGGCGACTGTCGAATAGAAAATCTGAAAATGAAGCATGGAACGTGGTCGCCACACCATCACCGTCCATGGGTGATGAGACCACAGAGTGAAGTAATTTAAGGGCGGTGCGAACGCGACTAATCGGTATTTCGAATTCGAATTCCCCCGAGGCAATGAGCAGGTCCGCGATTCCAACGAATGTGAGAGGCGTTTGTGCACAAACAATCAGTTTCAATACCATCCGGACCAACTGGTTTTCTACTTCGTTCAACCTGTGGACAGCTCGTTCAAGAATGGCCATATACAGCTCATCAATCAGCGCCGTCTTTGAACTTGAGCTTTGAGACGTCCGTTTTCCTATTTGTGAAGTCGAAGCCATCTCCGAAAGCCGCATGCGAGGATCACCGCTGTCCTCTTTCACATACCGGATCGTAGTGGCTGCATAGATAAACGGCTTATTAGCATTTCCAACAATCGCGTCTACTTCGGTACTCGGCGGCCATCCATCGTCCAAGCCCCATGTTTCGGCGAGTTTGATGAGTTCGTCTTCAAGGTAAACCTTAATATCCGCCTGCACGAGGGACTCTTCAATGTCGTGAATTCGAACAACAGACCACTCTGATGGTGAAGAGGGCTTCAATGGAGTAATGGAGCGGCTAATGACGTCCTCTGGTCGACTGGTAACGAACAACTTGAGGGGGATGGCATTGGTCTTGAAATAGTTGCAAATCTGCTCCAGAAACAAGCGGATTTCCGATGCCGAGTTGCTGCATTCGTCAAGTGCATCTATGACTACAATGAGTGTGTCGGTTACGCCCCCAGATATATGCTGAAATGGCTCCGATAACAGCCGTTTGATGTGATTTCCAAGTGACGGTAGCTGAGAATGAACTCCGAGGACCTTGAGGAGTGCAGGTGCAAATTGTGGACAGGAACGTGCTAGTTGGCGGGCAGTCGTAGAGATGATACGTCGAATATCACTACACTCAGCGAGAGAGCGAGAGCAGAAAAAGTTCGCTCCTAGTAGGCCGCAGTCCTGGAGTTGCTCGCAGAAACTATAAGCGATCGTAGTCTTCCCAGTACCTGCCATTCCATTCATCCAATACAATCTAGAGCTGCGAGGATCCTTTGCCCATTCCATGAGATCCTCTAGGATCTTCTGGCGCGTATTCGGGGTACAACCGCGACGTTGAACGAGTCTTGCGCTGTCGAGGGCAGCAAAGGATGCATCCTCTGACTCCTTTAATTTCTTCAGAGACTCGCTCTAGAGATCAATCTGAAATGAGACAAAATTCAGTAAAAAGTTACAAAAAATTAACGCACAGAAAGTAGTTCGTTGATGCCGCAACTAGTGTACAGTGTTAATTCGGACTGAGAACATATATCAATGACCATTCTGCAATTTTGGGGCAAAACATACCCGAAGGTTGCTGACGAGATCTGATATTACTCCAGCAAACGCAGTAATGTCTCCTCTGTCCTTCTTGCCTTCTGCAGTGCGTCTCAAGCTTCCATGGTCTGATTTTTCATCGACATTTTTCAGTATTTCGTTGAGCTTCCTGCATAGAAATACCGTATATGAGGTTGGAGGACAAGAGCACATGGCATATAGACACACTCGGTGAATTGAGAAAGGCGGCGAAGAAGCCAAGGGAAGCTACGGTCTTGGCTATTCTCTTTGATGATTGAAGTCAGATCATTGATTTTCTGGCGACTCGAGATCCGTCGCATTGCTGGATGTCAGCTAGTCAAGTCAGACAGTGAGGCAAGAGAGGAAAAATACGTCTCGCTCACCTCAATCGCATCAATCGATGCAATAAATCCACCTGTCGCAGCCTTGAGCGGGGGAAACCAGTCAGAGCTCTCCTTGAGAAGGACCGTAGCTATCTTTACGCCTTCCCATGCAACACTAGCCATCTCCTTACTCTCAGCTGAGGGAAAAACGCGAGTCAGCGGATTCGATGATGATGTGGGCACAAGCGATATTGCACTTGATGAATCAGCTTGAGATAACAGGTTCTGCTGACCTGGTGGTGTTGGACTGGGGTTTCGCGACCGATTGAACAAAAGATCTCGGATTCGATCTCGTCTGCGTGGCATCTTCAAGTTGAAAGTTACAGTAATGAATTGAAAGGGCAATAATGATCCACATGATAACGGGAAAGGTTCCGAAAAGGGAGGCCTGTCATTACATTTCCGCGCATAGTCGAACTGAGCTTACACTCCGAGTCGATTCAATGTTGGAGTTAGTTATTTTACATAATAGTAATGTGGCGTGGGAGTCCCAGACAACCGATTCAGACGACAGCGACTGCCAACACCGTGGTCATGTAAATATATATTCATAGAACAATTATAAAGATTATGAAGGTCTTCGATGCCTCTGAGACTTGAGTAGGAATAGGAAAATGCATCAGTTTTCCGGTTTACGATAAATCAAGAAGAAATAAGAGGTCATTGATGCCCTGAGTCAGAAGAAAGAAGTGATTCAAGTTGATGCCTCCAGGTTGGAAGGAGGTATTTGATGCTTCAACTCAGAAAGATAAGAGGTCATTGATGCCTCAGAGTAAGGATAAGAGGACTTTGATACCTCGGAGTAAGAATAAAAAAGTAATAACAGGTCGACGACGCAAAGTCTAATCGGAAACGGGAGCGACGCGGAGTCTAACTCGAAAGGAAGATTACTCACCTGGAGTTGAAAAAGATTTGAGTGGTCATGCGAGTCGCCAATGAAGCCACAAGGTCCAAGAAGCACAGAAAGGGAGGATGAGAGGATGTCCATTGGAAATAGATCAGCAGTCAGCCACAAGTTTAAGGAAGAGTGTAACAAGATATTCAGAAGTAAGCAAGCCCATGTATTGTGATATCCAAAGCAAAGAGGGAATTGGTGGCCTTGAATGTATAATGGGTAGAGCCTAGCCACGTGCACATGAGTTATGGGCAATGAGTACCAGGTCTACGACACGATGTTCTTGACGAGTCACGTCCTGATTGCGTTGAAGTCATCTTGAGGAGTGTCTTGAGTGTGAACTTTCAACTTGCAAAAAAAAAAAAGTGAAGTGAACTCGCGCGGACAAGACGAAGGCGGAAGACGAGCACAAACTTGATAAAATGTCACATGTCACATATTCACAAGAACTTAGGTGTCCATTACCCGCGACGTACGGTTCTGAAAAAATGCTTCTCGATATACACAACATCGTCTAAACCATAACGCCGAAAAGCTTAGCTTGACATACTTCTCGGCCCGCCGCCCCTCTAGTTCGCTTCGCGACTACTCAATTTGACAAACGAATATCAGTGTGAGCCAGAAGTTACTAAAACGTAGAGAAGACAACAAGCAGTGGGCTTGCGAGTAAGTGCAAGTCCTTCCAAGTTGCAAGTTACGATAACACTGAACAGACACAGAAAATATATTTCCTGGCGGCGTGTCATTGCCTACAGGTGCCCACTAGTACAGCCGCTGGGTTTAAAATATGGGCAATCGCCGCTCCAGTATCAATACCCTGAATCGGTACAGTGCACTTGAATTTTAATTTACATCGATTTCGATTCTGCACTTAGAAGCATTTGGTACCGGATCCGAATTCATACCCCGGGTCATGGAATGACTTTCCGGAGCCCCTTGTCACCTTGTGATTGTTCTATCTCTTTACCCAAGTCCATGTAATTGGATCTCCTCCATCTCTGATCGTGCGCCTGTCAATCGCTTGGTGCCAGCTCAATGTCAATGACCTACAAGGCAGGGAGTTACTGGCAACGAACCTCGCTATTCAAGAACACAAGTTCTCGTCTCAGTGCAAACTCATGCATCATGAACCTCCGTTTTCCCAGTTGGACAAAGTGGGCCACCCGGATTTCCACAAGGAATCGTAACATCCGTCTGCCTGTAGCACTTGGCCAACAATTTTCCAGGGCTGGCGTTGTGCTCCCAAACCTCCAAGTTATTCCCCCCATCCATGACATACATATCCACAGCCTTCGAGCCGCAGATTCCGGGAAAGTTGGTAGTATTCCAACTACTCCCAGCCTCGATTTTTAAAGGAAATAACGGTCGTTCATGAAGGCGTCGCAGTTCAAGTTGTAGTTTTGGGCGGGTACGGCGCCCATACGCCATTCGACTTCGAACTTGCAAAAGCAAGTTTCGCGACGTTCACAGGACCAAGTGCAATACACTGGTATGATGTATCAGGTGAAGAGATGGAAGCCACCGAGGAGGGCGTGAGGAAGAAGCCATCTTGGAAGCCATAAGAGAGTGAAGATGAAGATGGGTTCCATTTTGTGCGAGTAAGTTAATGGTAGGCCGTGGCGGAACTCGGATATCTCAATAGTTGTCGGATTCATATATTATGCTTGAATTCACTCAGGGCCGGAGGACACGAAATCCATTCCATAGTCAGAACTCTCCGATGCGCAGACTACGGATTCATAAATACTTCTTTTAGACTCCGGTGAGTTCTACTGCATAAGTTAATAATAAGTAAGTGGCATTCAATATTTTCCGGGGACCGTGATTGTATGCTCCATTTAAATTGTCATTTGATGAAATCGCCGGCATGTCACGATGTGGCTGATCCGATGTTCCTCATGATCAGGTTCCCTTCACTGCTTGAATGCAATGATTATTGACATTGAGCGCCCCTGGATCTCCGTATATCCGTATTATGACCAACAAACTCACGAAAAGAAGACAGGAGATGGAAATGGAACGGAGGTTTACCCAACAAGGCTTTGTGTTTAACATGCTTTTTTCGGTTCCTGCAGGCGTTCCATCATGGCTGTCAGCCTTCTCAATTGGTTAAATAGACATGTGGTGCGCACATTGGCCCTTTCATGCCCGCCCATCTTCAGATGCCTTCTACCACCGAGTCTGTGACGAGCACCGTCGTTGGCAACTCTCGCCTGCCGCTAACTGGAGACACGAAAATTGATGGTTTACCATCTAGTCCTGATAGCGGCAAGTTTGCTTTCGGATTCGACGGAATGCCACAGGATGCCATCAACGGTGGTGTGTTCCCTCCAGTGATCCCTCCTACGCATGCGAAACGGACCTTGGTGGTTTGCTTCGACGGCACTGGTGATCAGTTTGACAATGATAACTCCAATATCGTCCAGTTGGTGGCTTTGATGAAGAAAGACGATAGGCATCAGCAGCACGTATATTATCAGGTATGCGACTTTATCTATGATTACCAGTTACCATTAACTCATGAACCACAGACGGGAATTGGAACTGACAATGTTTCACATTCCTCTATTCTAATGTCGGGAATTAGAAAAGTGAGTTTTCCTTCCGCGATTTCCCGATAAGTATCTTGAAAGCTGGCCTTATAGACGCTGGATACCATGGTCGCTTGGAGCTTACGAGCTCATGTCATAGGTGTGTTCCCTTGGTTGATCGTATCGGTATAGCCTTGAACCGATTGTACAGGAGGATACGAATTCCTCATGCAGAATTGTAAGCGGGCTTGTCTTCTTCACTTGGCGACGATCTCATTCGAACCTTGCCAGACATCGCCGGTGACAAGATCTGTTTGTTTGGTACTGTGTTTCGTCCCCTCTATGGTCTTTAGGAATCTCATCGATTGTTAGGTTTTTCTCGTGGAGCATACACCGCCAGGAGGTCCGCTTTTCACAATGGTTTGTATACTCGATCTGACGTTTTGATAGTCTTGCTGGCATGCTGCACAAAGTTGGTCTGCTACCTGCTGGCAACTTCCAGCAGGTCCCATTTGCGTATAAAATGTTCAAACGCTCCGATGACATCGGTTGGGAGCAATCCAACGAGTTCAAGAAAGCCTTTTGCGTTGATGTACCCATTGAGTTTATTGGCGTCTGGTTAGTCCACAGCTTTCCATCACTCGATATCCAATTGATACGATACCTGTATTAGGGACACCGTCGACTCTGTCGGTATCATTCCGAGACGACTGCCGTTCACTACCTCGAATACTATCGTTCGTACGTTCCGACATGCAGTCGCACTTGATGAGCGACGTGCGAAATTTAAGGCCAACCTATGGAATCGGCCCACCGCAGCAGAGGTTCACCTGGGAGCAGCGGCGACGACCGTCACTCCAACGATGCCCGAGCACGACGGAAAGGGGGAGACAGTTGAAGGCCAAGCTGAAGGTAACGATTGGGAAGATAAGATGTCCAAAACGCCTCACTAACTCCGTTGATATCATAGGTTCGAATAAGAAGAAGAAAAAGGCTTTTTCAAAAGAAGAGGACCGGAACGACAAGCACTTGAATACACTCGAAAGGCTGTATTCAGAGACAACCACTCACGAAACCGATATCCTGGAAGTCTGGTTTGCGGTATGTTCAACACCCTTTTCCGGCAACCCGTATTAATCATACATTTGAATTGACAGGGGTGTCATTGCGGTGCGTTTGCAACATAAAGAAAATATATATTACCCAAAACTCATTTCTTTATAGACGTCGGCGGAGGATCGGTGAGCAATAAAACTAGGCATTCGCTCGCACGTATCGCCCTTCGCTGGATGATCCGCGAGTGCTTCAAAACCAATACAGGCATAATGTTCTGCTCTGACAAATTGCGTGGAATCGGTCTGGATCCTGCTAGCCTCTACCCATACGTTTTGCAACGACCTCCCCCGTTATCCGTCACAGACCACAAGGTCCTAGACCCACCTGCGACGCCAATCCCAATTCAAGTGCACAAATATTTAACGAAGAAAAATCATCCTGCGGTGCACCAAAGGCTGGCGGAGCACGCGATACCGTTCTTGGGGACCGAAGAGGAAGAAGAAGTACGGGATGCGGTGAGCCCAAAGTACGATCAGCTATGGGTGAAGAAATGGTGGTGGCTACTCGAACTTTTACCAATGCAACTGAGATACCAGCGTTCGAATGATGTGTGGGTGACAGAGTGGAAGTATGTGTGATCGCTTGAATATTCTGATGAGTTTTCAACTGATCCTCTTTCCTCTTCGCAGATCCAACATGGGTACCCCACGATACATTCCCCAGCAACACAGTAATGGGTTTAAAGTCCATCGCAGTGTTAAATTGAGACGCGATGCGGAGTATGAGGATGAAAAGAAGCGGAGGAGAGGCAAGAGGTATGCTCCAAAGCCAGAGTGGAAGGTTGAGCCGACCTACGTCGACTGATGATTGTCGAGCCAGCCTCAATGTACATTTTCTTAATTTTCCTTCGATACTCTATGTTGCAGCCATGCTATTCTACACCCTATGATGTCTTTCGTGGATTAACTTAATGTACCCCTTACAATTTATACATCAATGACGAACGTGGCCAGCGTTGGCTCAAGTGGCAAACAGT
>Ga0307517_10003310_pt1 | contig 25161 bp, 31 predicted proteins | sample 23_EM_MG_FD_194515 | JGI IMG/M metagenome (GOLD analysis project Ga0307517, IMG submission 194515) | Populus trichocarpa ectomycorrhiza microbial communities from riparian zone in the Pacific Northwest, United States - 23_EM | ecosystem: Host-associated > Plants > Roots > Unclassified | place... | reverse complement strand
CAATCGGGCTCGTCAACTCGAAATGCCAATTTTCTGGGATAAATGTCCCGTCTACCCAATCGATCCATCCACATATGATGACAGAGGACTGGGAGGCATCGGAGGGCAATGCAGGCGGAGATAGCATAGGAAAGACGAAGTACCAGGCCAGATTCTTGGGGAAATCTCCGAAAACAAAAGGGTGCTGGAATTTCCGGATCCTCTCTTGGATGTGAAAGCAATAGATGTTGTCTTCTTTGTAGTTGATACGCTGCAAGATAATTACGGAATGAGCAACATGTCGCATAAGTGATCATACTTACAGCTTTCTCTTCTATTGTCCGCCAAGGTGATAGCAGAATTTTGGCGCCATTGTATATGGCAGTTGCTTCGATGAATATAGTTCCCTCGGGAACATATTCCGGATAGGAAATATCCCGTAATTCCCAACTCCAAGTCCTGTCGTCGTCTGATAAGGAGGCAATGGAGTAAGATGTATGGGGTTCTCCATTACAAGTCTGGGAAGTTCTAAAGTGTTTAAACCCTCCAAAAATGTAAAGCTTTCGACCGATGGCCACTACAGTAGGGTCAATCCTTCCGGCCACAATGCCAGAAAGTACTGGCTGATACCACCATTCGAGGTTGCGGAGATTTATGACGATGAGCCTTGATGAGGTCTGTTCCAAATCGTCATCGTAACCACCAAATACGAACAGATACGATGTGTGGTGGAGCCGGAAAAGCGTACAACCTGGCAGACTGAGTCGAGGAATTCTTTTAAATCCATTTTCAGCTGAGAAAGGTGAATCTATATCACGATATCTCAGTGAATCCTGTTAGGAAAATGTTTTACTGGATGGAGAAACCACAAAGTTGTTTGAATTACCGTCAGGTTTGTCCACTTCATTTCTGCAAAATCAAGACAGTAAAAGTCTGACGTTGGTATGTGTTGATCGTCTCGTATACTTCCAACCATGTAGGACTTTTTCTCGATGGAGTCGTTGACCCAAAATGCCTTGTCGACAAATGGTGGACACTCGCCGAGAAGTGGCTTGGACCTCAGAGTGTCATTTGCGCCATGAGCATCGGTAGGTCTTCTGTTGCTTTTATGATGTCGGACTTTCTCCGCCATCTTCGACCTTGTCCTCATCCCGTTGTTCATGGTGGAGTGTGCCTCCAATCTCGTCGATCCGATGCGTGACAGCGGCGTTACAGGTAACGGCATGCCACACTGGCATGTCATTCTTAACCGACCCTCAGAGATGTGCTAATTAGCTTTTCATGTAGCTTTCCAGACACCTGATCCCAGGATACTGGTGCCGGAGAACATGGCTTAAACAGAAACAAAACAAAAACAGCAAGTACTTAGCCTGACAATTGTATAGTCGGGACTCGGAGGGAAAAGGGAGGTCTTACCTCCTGGACGACAATGGACCGTTGAATACAAACGGAGACAAATGTTTATGACGAGATGGTTATCTCGCATCTGTCATTCAGTAAAATGGGAATATACACAAACGGTGCTAGTTGAATAGATGTGGAATGTACTTTGTCCAGTTTACAGTAACGTACGCAGAGGCTGGCTGGTCCCTCAGCAAAGCAAGTGCCTGCGCAATGAGGCAAAGTCTAGCTGGGACGTAGACGAAGAGCAGGGTCGTCATGAAGATGGCCAACACGAGTCGAAACCTCTTGCCAACCGTGCCATTCAGCTTGAAATTTTCTAATACGCAGTCGATTGGGGCTACGACGAGAGGGATGGCGGTGAGTGTCAGGGATGTGTATCGCCAGAGAGATCTTTCAGGATCAGTAGGAAAGGCGAAGTTCCATGCGATGCAGTGTACGCCGCCAAAAATGACACCAAAAATGGCGAATACGATCATGCGGGAGTATTTATCGCTTTTGGTACGTGGAGCGTAGAAGGCTGGAACGTGAGTGGCACCAGGAGGAACTTTATTGGTTGTTACGATTTCGAAGGCGGCTGTAAAGATTAAGGGGGCACCGATGAAGATAACAAAGAGTGGGCTGAGGAGGAGGAGGAGTAGAGAGAGGAGAAAGAAAGAGGCTGGAACCAAGAGGAACCAACTCATGAGGAAGGAAGGGGTGGTAGTGACAATGTCCCTCAGTGGCCCATCAAAATATTGGCGAATAGAATGCGTGAGATTGTAGCGGGCCTCGTGAATGGTCAGTACGACTCTGGTGGCAACCGTTTCATCGGCCGAGATGTTTTCGACCTTCTCCGTTTCGATCAGCCAGAGAAGAAACAAGATGCCGAGAGCGAAGAACAAAAACACAGGATAGGTCGGTATGTACAGTAAGGAAATTGTCGTCAGGAGTGGGTATAGTCCAAGGGTCAAAGGGCCAGATGTGCCCTTGAATATACGTTGTGGTGCCAGAATGACCGTAACCGATGTTTTGAGTTCATGCCAGGTGCTGCTAATAACGTCACGTGCTGTGTAAATCTCCACTCCCAACTTGAACACATTTCGAAGGACTTTTTCTTCTGCCAGTCCTGGTTGTTCTGTGACATACACGTTGACAGGCTCTTGCACACTTAAAGGCTTGCTCCACCAAAATACATAAGTTATAGCGTTCAGGCTCGCCATCGCAAGCGTCACAAGTTCGAGTTCGGTGAGTGCCAAGCCCTGGAACCCACGCGCAACGCACTGAAGTATAAACCAGGACGTTTGTAGGATTGCGAGTAATTTGGACAACCCATCTCCTTTCGACCGGTCACGGATTTGGGCGGGTGTCATGGCAGGGAATATGACGTTAGGGTCACGAACCAGGCCTTTGAATTGTTCAAAGGTGAGTGTTCCGAGCTGGCAGCGTTCCTTTTGTCTGATATATTCGGTGTAGGGATCCCAATCGGCAGTCGTTGACAGCCACCCAGGCTGTTCTGGTTCTTCCAGCCGGTTTATCTTGTCCATCACTAACATGAAGCCACCCATTTCCAGGAAATGACCATGGGCCATCGTCCACAACTTTGACGGTCGGTTTCCTTCATGTTGGTCAATACCATGTACTTAACGAAATCACTACTTACCTATGTGCTGATTATATATGTTTCTGATCTCCCTTGCCGCAAACCACTGTCGCACAGCCCATGCGAGCACAAGCTCAGGTGCTACTATCGTCCAAAACATCAACTTTACCCTTGCCAACAGGCCGCCTGTTCGACCCCGCGGAGGTACGTTTGGATGGACAGATGACCATGCACAAATGAAAACCGTCAAAACACAACTCCATGCCACACCGAACAGCGTTCTTGACGGAAGTCGTGCTGTGGAATCATTGACAGCTAGCACATGACAGGCCGTGGTTGAGGTTGGAGTGTGGTATACAGGAAGTGCATGGCTAGCATGGAATGCGAGCAAGACGATAGAGGTCAGGATCATTCTGGATGGGCTCACAGATGCCCCTTGTCGATTCCGGAAAGGTACTTATGTTCGAACTACGGCATGGTATGGATTTCTTGTCAATGACCGTCGATTTCCCACACATACAATTCGTCCTCGAGGCACGTCTGAAGTCTTCCGAGTCCAGACCCTCAAATTCACATTTCGACGTTATTGCACTCAAATTTGTTTCTCATTGACCACATCTATTAGAGTTTAACGAAACACACGAAGACTCTGAAGAGGATACTGCGGTGTATTTGCATTGACGGTCGAATTGTTCGAGGGAGAATTCCCCGCCCTAGGCCAATGAAAGAAGTCTCTGCAACAGAGGTTTCGATATGAGGCTTTTCGGCAATGGATCCTCGAGGGGAGAGATGTGAGCGAGGGTCCGTTGGACTGTCGATGGCGATATTGGACATGCCATCTCACAGTTGGCCCGGAAGAGGAACCGATTACATAAACATCCCCATGATGTCGCCGACTAGTAAGTAGTGCTGCTGTTCGCGTGCCTCTTGGCCCAGGTATCTTTATTGCGAGAAATAACATCCAGTTTCTATTTCTTGTTCTAGAATACGACATGGACGCATCGAGCACAATTACGACTTGGCCTGACTCTTGACGATGCTGCAGAATACCTTGCCTGGTCATCCAGCTCTGACCCATGGCGTCTCCTGCAGCTACTTGAGGGCCCATTACAGGACTTGTGCGACCACCTAAACGTCAAGTATACAGCTGACAGTGAGGAATTCCTTGCTCACGTTTGTATTTCCTCGGATCTTCGTCTCGTCTTTCTTTGGGAGATAGAAAATGGCTGTATCACAAGCTGGCGACGATACCATTCCCACTTGACTCAGTTGAGGACTTCGACGACGCCTTATTCACGTTACTCGAAGACCGATTTCCTCTCTGAACCAGAATACGAAGTGAGGACGTCTGGTGGTGGTGACGACTCCTATTGGAATTCCTATGACCAACAAGCTTTATAGTACTGGAAGTTTTGGGTACTCTAACCTCTCTATCTCAGATCTCGGGTAATGACTCCCAAAGGTGGAAATTCGAAGGGTATGTTTTGCATTTACTTTGACTTCTGCTATAACTTTTTAGAATGGAATAATAGGGCCGCAGAGTGGCAATTCCCGCTACCGCTGTATTATACCTATCTGATCGTTCAACTTGAAATCAAATAGCAGTTTTGATTTTTTGAAACTGACGGCAGTAAATACTTAATAGCAAACGTCATAATTTTTCGGACGAAAGATTTGGCAGTCATCATCTCTCGTGATAAAGGACCTTATTCAATTTCGTTACTTATAACTACCACTTTCCTATCCTCCAGCGACCTCTTCAGGTTGGAATTTTGTTCCAATAAAGAAACCACATCAACACCCAAAGTTCGATTGTAAGTAAAGTGTAATTCAATGGGGTGGCGGAAGATGGGGAGGATAACACTTCGGTACCTTGGGAATAAAAAAGCCATTTAAATATTAGTACTATTTTGTCACTGTTACTTAAAATATAAATTTCAATAAAAAAAGTTATTCTATTAAAATTTCTATTTTAAGTAAAAGCTAGAAAAACGTACTGAAATTTAAATGGCTTTTTTATGCCCAAGGTACCGAAGTGTAAGAATGGGAGTGAGGGGGGACAAATCCGCAAAATGATCAATGAGTAGGATGTGAAGAGTCAAGAAGATGGGAGATAGAGACGATATACTCTTTATGGACCGAAGGAAAGGTAGGAGCAAACTGAGAGGGGAAATATTCGCAAAAGCCGGCGTATCGATAGTAGAGCGGAAAATGAAATGATCTAGAAAGGGAAGTTGGAGGTCTGGAAACACAAAATGGGTGAAGGGACGCCCTGAATGACCATGTCGTCAAGCTTCTCGATCCTTCATGAAAATTTCAGGACTGACGAAGGTAATTATAATTATGGTTGATATCCAGATTGACGAGGGTAGGGGAACATGCTTCGATTAAGGTTCGAAAGTTGGGTAGGCTGTAACCAGAGTGAAGGCGTAACGACAGGGTACGAAGAGTGTTGCTTTTCATCCACGAGACTACCCTTGTCAGGTCAGGGTGACTGTCAACGTGAAGGGAACGTAGGCAAGGGTAGGATGTGGATACTCTATCTCCATTAATAAATCGACCGTCGAGAAACAAATTTCTGAGATCCTTGCAGTCATCAAAGTGATCAAGTGAGAGATCTTGCATGTTGGATATGGCAATTGATTTGATCGAGGGCAATCGAACACTGCTTCCAAAAGCTGTGCAGAATTCGGGACCCAAAGTAGCCCAGGCAACTTTACGAATTGGTGAACTGACCATGATCGATTCGATAAGAGGAAGACTTGATAAAATCGATGAGGTCACCGAAATCCCGTCCCTAAGTCGTTGACTCGGAAAGCCGTGAGACGGCGATAACATCACCCTTATAACAATCTGGATGACTCGCACGTAATTCGCGACATGAGGGCGTTCAACCAGCATGTCAGAAATTTTGGTGGGGTCGACAACATAATATGTGGGTTCGATTCTGTGGTAGAAGGGGCATCTTGAAGGGACCACTGCGAACAGTGCGTAGTCTGAGACGATGAACAAGGTGATCTGAGAATAAAGGAGGCGGTCGACGATTTGTGGGAAGACGGCTGAACATTTTTCGAGGGTGGTATAGTCCTGATCAGAGTGCAGAACACTCAAAATGTGATCCACAATCTCGGTTGGGAACATCATTGATTCTGTTTGTGACAACTTGTGACGCGGACCACTGGGAGTCCGTCTGTACTTCGGTTATCTCCACCTTCACACTCTGTATACAACGGGTGCTTTTTTGGCTTCCAAAGGCTACCGTATTCCTGACTACGATATTCGTGTGCCTTACTAAATCCATCGAGCAAAACCCACTTCCCGCCATGATGCAATACTATGGAAATGCAAAGAATATCAACCGCTGAGCCCCCTTCGACACTCTGACACTATATTTCTACTCTTTAAAACATCCTTACTTAGAGGATCTACGCTCGAGCTCTGCTACAGCATTCCCGGAGCTCCCAGACGAAGACCTTACCATGAGAACCAAGCCAATGAAAAACCAACTGGGACATGTTTTCTGACTGTATTTTACGACTCTAACTTTACTGATGTATTTTTATTTCCAGCCAATTCTGTAATATACATATTCTACCTCTTCATTGCTTCCTGTCTCCGATTCGCAAATGATTATCTCCTTATGCTTGATTATAAGATCTTCTCGCGTTTCAAACACCCGTTCTATTGTGTCCGATTCGGCTGCGTGTGTTCTTCGAAGGGAAATGATCAGATGGAACGCAGGCTCCTCGTTGGTATTCAATTCCGGTTTTTTGAGGAGCTTTAGCAAGCAGTCTTTTATCCATTCCGCATGTCGTGCCTCATACACAATATCTGCTCCATATATCACGTCGAAGCGTTTTTGCAATACAGTCGGATCGGAAGTCGTTTCGGATACGGAGAAGACGGACCAATCGAGAGGTTGTGAGTGAATGTGTAGTGGTGACGTTTCCATAAAATTAGCCTGTATATTCCTTTCAAGGTTCCCTAAAACCGTTGGGTAATAATCACTAGGAATGATCTCGATGTCGGGTAGTAATGCCAGTGTCAAATCCTCGGAATCGTTCTTCATGGCATACAAGTGAGGTTCGATGATCTTCGCTACTGTTAGACTGACAAGCCCTGTGCCAGCACCGAGCTCGAGACAGCGAAATGAGAAGGCCCCGTCAGATAAGAAGCGAGGTATTCCAAACGAATGTGGACTCTCTGCGATCATGTCGGCCATGATACAAGCACTACCCCACGTTTGCGCGCCAACGCTACGATAGTCGTGATTATCCAACGGCACATCCTTGAGTTCGACGGTGATTATCCGAGGCAATTGATTGTCGGTGGTGTTGAACACGAACGTCCTATTGATCGCTCCTGCAGAGGCCGTTCCGGCGCAAGTCGCAAGCAAAGAAGCAGCGCCGTTGATGAGCTTTTCATGAAGTAAAGCAATATGGTGAGGCCTGCCAGCCTCATCACCCAATTGCGAAATCAAAGCGGTGAGCCATTTCATAGTGTAATTGCGCTCGAACGAATCGGTACGCAAAAGTTGCAAATCCGAGGCAGATGACGATAGAGAAGTATGTTTGCTGCGTCGCAGAGACCCTCGTACAGGAGGATTGAAGATCATCCAAAGATAATCCATGCTGCTCTGTAATTTATCCAAGGCAGTTGCTTTGATAGATTTTATACGCGGTAGATGTGAAGTTGGGGGAAGCATCCGTAACTCTGGCTGTCCTGACTGTGTACGACGACCTGAGCAATGGAAAATAAGTACCATCTTGTCACGCTTACCGTTCGGATCAAGAGACACAATGAATACCGAATGGGTGTGGTGGTTGAAGTCAGTATTGCCACGCTTGACAATTGTTTTGGCACTCATCAAGTATCTAAGTTGACACTCGAATACATATATTACAGATTGGTTGGGAAATATAAATACATCAGGCAAGTGTCAGAATCGTAAAGTATAACTTGTGAGCATTCGAAGATAAGGGGGGTAGTACAATTATAGATCAAAGAAAACATTGAAGATGAGATTGTGTTTCACCCAAGAGAAAGTAATTGTACTCGATCCTCCCGAATGGAAAATAAGAGGAGGTAGCTGTGCCCTTCTGACTTACGTCGCTGCACTGTTTCTCTTACAGAGTAATGGTATCCAGGGTATCCAGGCGGGTTCGGGAAAGACACATTCATCACTTTCCAGGCTTCTTCATCCGTAATCCACGCAGGGTTGCGTAGCATGGATTCAAAATGCGTCGGCGAGACGTCAATAGCCAGGACGGGTATGTTGGCTTGAAAGGCAGACTTGACGGACATGGCCCTTTCGAACGCTGATTCGGGCATAAGATTACTACATTTGAATACTCCAATAAAGGGAGTGGACACACCTTTGTCCGCAAAAATATGCTTAGCTTGCTTACTTCGCTTCTTGGGATCTGGCAGGAGTATTTGGACGTCAGATTGAGTGGAAATGTCCTTCACAGCAGGGAGGACGTCCGGCGCAACCTCGGCTAAAATGGTTGGTGCACCTGCGGTTGCCCCGTCGACCCGCTTCTGTTCGGCAATCTGATGCTGCAACCAGCCAACAAGCTCCTGGCGAGAGACTGTAGGAAACCGTCATCAAAAAGGAACCGAGGGCCGTACTCTTTGAATACGTACGATCGACTTCTGTTCCCTTGAGGATGCTTTTCACCTTGAATGCTGGAAGATTCCTACCAGTGCGTGGTCGAGGGTAAACGGTAAATCTGTAAAAATGACTACATGGGTTTCACACAGGATATAATAATCAGAGGAATTTACGCACAGAATGCCCTCTCTGGCACAGCTATCAAGATAGTTTTCGTGTTCAGGATCTGAAAGACCAGTTTCGTACATCAAGTCGGCACTAATGTTGTGTTGCCACAAATACGCAGCAACTTCAAGCCTTTCTTGGAGGTGTCCGGGATGATATGAAACAATGTAGACATCACACCGCCTTGGACTCCAGAATCCGAACGAGTGTTCCTCCTTTACAAACATTTTCAAAGCTGCTCCTTGATATGAAGCAAGGGCTGCCGTTATCTTTTCGACGGCGATTTGAATACCGAGGGCACACACAGACTCCTGCTTCTGCTTCAAGGGCTGGAATCGCCTGATTAGGTTATCGTATCTTGGGGGGCATAATCAGGGACGTTGTCAATGGAGTGCGGACAATGTCTCACCTTCCTCCTGCGGCGAGGACATCGGAGTGCTTATTTCGCCTTACAACTTCAACAAGAACACCATCCTTGAAGTGAGTATGGTGGGTACCCAGCATCAGTGGATGGAAGTATATGGGCCGGGTAACCCCTGCGGATTGCGCAAATTGGATCGTATTCGATATTTCTGTTATGGCAGGACTTATGAGCATTGCAAGCCCGGGTGAGATTTTCTCCAGGCGGGACATAACATCGTCTATGTCCTTAACTATAAAAACGGGTCAATAAGACAGACGGAAAACTGGTAGAATACATACAAACTTCAGAAAGCAGTTCAATTTCGTCGATAGTTGTTCGCAACAGGTTCTTCTTCGTCAAAAGGGACCGCTTCTGTGCAGGCGTAGACTTGGGAAGTTGGATGGTCTCGATAACGGAAGTACGAGCATCCAATGGAATCCTGTTCATCACAAGCTCAACAACTAATTGGTTGGGTCAACGAATGAAGACAGGAGAGACGCAAAGTGACTGACCCTTCGAGTGCGAGATATGGATTTCATGGTTCTGGGACAAATTCGGGAAGCTATCAAGGCAACAGTTAACCACTGAAATTATTTCGCTGCCAGCTGCAACGGGTCCAGTCTCCAAGTCAGGACTAATGATATCAAAGACAGCAGCCTTGGAGAACTTTGGATGACCAGGCACGGGGCTAAGAAGATTGAGTTCATGTAAACAGGGATAACAGTAGTAGGTCTTACTTCGGTCGATATACATTCATTATATGATAACGTTTAATTCTTTTCATGCTTCCACGAGCGGCAAGTTTAGCAAAGGGAACCAGAATGTTGTTAGGCAAGGCAACGATGTCTCCATGAGGATCGATGAATGTCGCTTGGCTCCTTTCTTCTTCAACATCCATGACAGGCATCAGAAGTGGTGGTTCGGAGTCAACGGCCCCATAAAGATGGAAGATCTTCGAGAGACGATCTTTCACAATATCATTCAATACCGCATATTCAGGCTGTTCGGCATCCAGATCGTATATGAAGGCACGAGAGGGACGAGGAGGTTGCTTGAACAACGTCGCGAGAACGGTTTGGTGGTGTTGCGATTCGGGTTTTGCTGAGCGTCTCTGTGAGTAAACGTCCGACTAATTTATCTGAAAAGCTCACCCATGAGACGAAGCGCACCCTTGAAGTACTCATCCTCTAACCTAGCAGGAAGCAAGGGGCTTTGCAAGAGTTCATAAGCCGTTGGGCGTTTCTGAGGCTCATGCTGTAACAGCCAGGTAATGACTAAAAGTGAAGTCGTGAGCTCCCAGGTCATACTAGTGCCCATTTAGATTGAGACACACTATCTTTTTGTCTTGGCCTTTGCACATCCCAAGTCGGCGGGAAAATAATCGCGGGCTTTCGCAAATCCTCAAGAACATCAATACGTTCGGCCCCAGTATTGAATCGGAAGTTCATTTCGAAGAAAACGACCTTAAAACAATTATGAATGTATGTTAAAAGAGACACTGAACTCACTCCAAGACTATACATATCCGCCTTTGAATGGTCTCTTGGTCCTCGACGTTTTCGGGATTGCACCTCAGGAGCAATGTAGAGCCTTGTACCGACCTCTGGATAACCAATGAACCTTCAGGAGAGTGGCAAATTTTTAGGGTTACACGAACCAAGTGTCATATCCGGCTCGACTGCAGCGCCTTTCGGGGCTAGGTGCGCAGAGTCTACTGCGGCCAATGGGGATGTTGCAAGCCCAAAATCTCCAACTAAAATCTGCTGTAAGCTACAACACACGCCAATGTAAGACAATATAAACCTTTACAATCGCCCTTCGCATCTGCCAAATAAGGAAGCTGAGAACCCCATAAGGCAGCTAGAGAGGAAAGTTGGCTCACCGATGAAGATGTTCGTCAGTTTGATATCCCGATGGAGAATACCGAGGGTTGACATATGAACCAAAGCATCGACAATCTGTTGGAAAAGGCGCCAAGCCTCGTCCTCGGAAAGACCTTCATCAATTCTCTAACGGTCTGTTAGCTTTCAAGGTTGCAATACATTTAAAGAGCGAACCTCTCGCAAGGTCTGTCTTTCAACAAATTCCTACTCAACTTTCATGAGCCTACGGAAAACTTTAAAATGAGTTTACTCACCATCTGAATGTACAATGTTCTCGTCATAGCAGGGGCCGTGGGTGCTGGAGACTCGGCCCTGGATTTGATTGATCCTGATTTGGATTTCCCGCCCTTGAAAAGCCCAGCAAATTCATCTTGTTCCTCACTGCTCGAGCTATCCTCCCCGGATGTTTCACCGCACCCTGGAGAACTCGACCGCCCAAAGTGAATACTGGGAAATGATGTCAACGAAAGTGACATATCGTCAAAGTCCTCGATGTCAATTTGGAAGCCTCCGTTGATTGGCTGACTGTTGGCATGGGCCTTAATTGGTGTGCTCGGGGGTACGGATGTCATAAAATCTTCTTCTTCTGTGCCAGATTCAATAGAGGAATCATCAGAAGATGTAAGGGACACATCGGTTTCTGCTGTCTCGACCCAAGTGGTGTAGTAGCGCACAATATTTCGGTGGGAGAGGCGGCTCAGAGCATTAACTTCACGGAAAATTTTGTCACTTTGCGAGGATTTCAAACGAATCTTCTTAACTGAGAGGATGTCAGTCGCAAATTCACTTGCAAAATTATATTAGACGAACCTGCGTATATCCTTGAGTCGATCTTATTTCTTGCTTTAACTACCGATCCGAATGCTCCTCGACCAAGGAGCTCCAGCTCTTCCCAATCTTCCTTCCATCGACTGGTGTGCTTTTTCGCGTACATTCGGAAATAATCGGGTGCTTCAGGCGACCCAAACTGGAAAGGTGTCGGGGTTCTTGAGTCTACAAAGAAATGAATCGTAGTTTACAGAGATACAAAATCGATCTTACCACTCGGAGCTGGCATTCGAGCAAATGGGATCGGACTGTTTGAGATTCTGTCGGTAAAATCCGATAACAAGTTCATAACCGTCAGCTTCTTTGTTGCCTGAATCATAATAAGGGCTTGTCGGGCAAGGAGAGGCGAAATTGATGCTGAGAACGAAGATTAGTTGTGGAGACGGAACGTGAGATATGAAGCTTACAAGAATGGATGGCGGTGAGGGGGTCGGGGAACCTATCGACCACGTCCAGACCAAGGAGCATCTTCAACAGCACGATCCCGACATCGTGGATATCCCTCTGCCTCGTATACAAAAGCGACGACTCATTCTGTACATCCTTCGAGAGCCAACCTTCAGGAACAGCCGACTCTTGCAAGGCCTCGATGGGTAAGGGAGTATGGTCACCAAAAGAATTAGATCGATGTAAGTCGAGCAGACGGGTATGAAAGGCTGCCCGGCAAAGCTTGATGATCTTGGGCTGGGAAGGATTTTCCTTTGATGCTAGTCCGATGCAGCGGGCGCTGATTCCACGATGAACCAGATTACTAAGATGGATGGCGTTCAGCGCTGCAAGAATTTGCCCTACGTAGTCCTTTCAAAAACAGTTTAATCAGGTATAATATCGGGAAAACTCATCACTCTCACCGAGGCTCTATCCTCACGTATGGATTCGCAATCCTCTAACACATCGTGTAACGTCAGAGGAGGAGTTTGCTCCATTAAGATCATCAGTACGGGCACGCCATTTGGGGGAAAGACGAGTTTGAGTGCATAAATGCTCAAGAGTTTGGGATGGCGAATATTGATAAGGTTCTTAATCTCCTGTTCTACCTGATGTAGCTTTTTCTTACCCTGGCTTGTGGTGTAGTAATGCGTTTCAAATGTTACAACGAAGAGCTCGAGAGGGTTGACAAGAGTGATGTCGTCCACCACTGGCTCAGCCATATACACCAATCCGAGGGGGGCTGCCGAACATTGATATGACTTTGGCAAGAGATTCAAAAGGAAACGTACCAGGACGTGGGTGAAACAGCCGCACGGTATCAAATCGTATCCCGTTGATATCTATATCTTGGAAAGTTTCTTTCATCGTGTCGAAGTCGAACGTAGACGGAACTTCCGTCGATTCTGAATTCGCCCGCTTTCGAGACTTGTGCTGCTTTTCCTTGGCCAGCATTTGTCTCATGGAGTCAGCTTGAATTTGCTCGTCCAATTCTAGTGCAGCCCTCGTCGCTATTTCTTCTGCTCTTTCGGCTTCTTCTTCTTCGCGTCGTTGGCGAACCTCCGATGAATGTCAGATAAATTCAAAAGGAGGAGTAACCGAACTCACTCGTTGTTCATCCAATGCCCTCTGATTCATCTGAACAGCAAGCGAACCAGCGACCTCCGTCAGCGGAACCACATGAGTAGAAATCCAATCCTGCACGAATGTTACAATCTATGACAATTTGGTAAGCATCCGAAGCAAAAGGTTGCTTGGTGATACATGCCGTGAATACCATCTCGAAGCCTCTCAACTTCTGCGCCTCCGAGTTTATCTCTTGGGATAACCTGACTACCTGTGATTCGGTAATGCCCATCCAGGGCTTCTCGATGGAAAATGTGGGGCATGCGAGACGTGGATAAGTTTTTGGGAATCTGATAAAATCATGAGAACACAGATGCGATACTGCGCACTTGTAATGAACACACTTGACATGCAAACATAAGTTGATCTTAGAGGCATGTTCCAGATCTGGATGGGTGACCCGAATTATGAATTCACGCAGCGCAGCAGCACCCTCGATGATATTCAGTACAGTGAGCTCCATATCATGAAGTCCGGACCAACCTTCCACGCCTTTGGTGGGGGGCATTCAATGAAGTCTTCGGCATAAATAGATTGCAAGGCAGTGATCTCAAGTGTTTGGGGATCATCTGTCGAGTCCATTCTTGTCTGGATTTTAATTCGCTTGTTATCGTTGGGTTCAAATCAACGCATTCAGCGTCTACTTGACACTGGAGATAAGCTATCGTCTCTTGTGGCTGGAGAGGCCAGAGACAGCGAACACAGATAACTTGAGCAAGGAGGACCAGAGGCCTCGGTAACTCAAGTCTCCATGGCAGACAGTGCAATATGTTGGGTATTCTGAAAAAATGAGGTGGGAGTTCAAAGAAAATTTAGTTGTACTTTGCATGCCATGACAAGATCAAAACGTGTTTACCTGATTTAGGCCGGCGCCATCAGATTATCAGATTAGATTTGGCCATAACAACCAGTTTTTTTTTACGAGGGAACTTAGTGGTCAACTAGCCTAAGTATTACCCCTGTTTTCTACTTACCACCCCGAAACGGTCCCATCTTCAATCGTACCTTCAATCTTAAGGTAAAAGCAACCAGCAACCGTGACGGATCGCAAAGAATGATTACATAACGGTCTTTCTATCTGGTCACTAACCGTAGTTGAGCCTGTTGCACCCATCGTTTGTCGTTTTTCTTTCTTTTCTGAATTCGAGGAGACAGGCCCAATTAACTCGTCACAACGACCTAGCAACAATGACCCAAGGTCAAAACTTGTTGATGACACTGGATACTATTGATCATTGCCGGAGAGAACGTTAGGGGTCAGAAATAAAAAAGGTCGAAGGCAAACTGATCTGTCCATGCGTACTGTCGCCAACTTTGATCTTTTTTAATTCGTGGCTTGGACAAGGCTTGGATCCCGTCCAAAGACGGGATGCTCAGTGGTCGTTTGAAGGTTATGGAGAAGAAGGAGTTATTCCTCGCATGATGCCAATCCGAGTCCCTTTTATGTAATTCCCGAATGCATCGGTTCAAGACGAGACACCCGGACCAAGGAATTCAATGTATACACATTGTCCAAAGGCATTACCATCAAAGTGCGATCAATGAATGACACCGGACTCGAGTCATCGCAATTGTCACGCCACAAATTTTGCGTCAGGCAAGAGAGGAGTTTACAGAATTCTTTAGCATGTATGTACTGTATAATTGTAAAATAAGGTATTCTTCATTCTATGTGATTTTTTGCTACAATTTGTATGCTCTTTTGACGCTTGTAATAAATTTTTCTGTTCTGATCCGACATTGTCGCGAATTGAATATTGAACAGCGCTAGCTGTCAACGGCTCACACGTCCGTCAACCAATGAGTGGGAGTCATGGTCAAACGGACTCAGATTTTACCCTTTGGGAGCCTGGTATATATAATATAAGTGAGTTTTTCCATTATCGTAACATGTCTACCGTAGACGTTGACGTTACCAAGTCCAAAGACGCCTCCAATCCATCCAACAAATATGTGATCAGCGAAACCCAACTCGGCATCTGGAAAATTTTTATCGCGAAGAAGGGTGCTCAATCGGTATTATCTGAAATTTGGGAGACATATCCTCTCATAATACGACTCATCGTTGATATCTATACGATCTCCCCTCGGTTATTGTACTTACTCTTGTTGACGAGGTGTTGGGACGGGGTTGAACTGGCTTTGCAAATGCGACTCGAAAATATCCTTCTTGCACAGGTAAATGGTGCCGTTGTTAATCGTTGTTATCTGCTCATGAAGTGTAGATCGAGCTTGCTGTCTCTACTGGCAAGGCCAATGTGTACACGACGGTACTCGCAGTAGGTTGTAAAGTTCTGCATTCTGTTATTGGTTCTTATTCTCGGTGGTATGAGTAAGTGAATCGAGTCATTTACTGTATTCTAACCTAATATGACTCGTCCGTCAGAGAATATGTCATACCTACGCTGAAAAATCAGCTCAAGCAGCACTTTCACATCGAACTTATGACCAGTGAGTAGTACTTGCCTTTTTTCGTCTTGTACTGAACTGACTACCAACTCTAGCCAAACTCATGACAGATTTACCTACTTCAGCAGGTTGGTTATCAGACCGTTTTTGCTATTTGGAGCTGTATACTCAAATTTAATATTGACTAGAAACGCCAGAGCATGAAGTTACATCTCACACAGCATTGTCCTCACTTGAAAAGATCTTTGAAATATTGAAGGTCGTTTTTGAAGTTTTTAGCCAAATTCAGCTTTTGTTAGAGGTTTCTCGTATGAACGGGGCGGGTAATATGTTATTCTTGGGCCTTCTTCTACAAGCGATTATATCTCACTTTTCTTACATGGCGCTCTGGAAATTGGGTGAGTGGGTCATTTCCTATGATACTTTTGTATTGAATACCCATAGCTTTCTTTGCGCATATCAATGATGAGAATTATATACGGTCACAATCAATCGACTGTTTCGCGAACGGGAGTTTTCGTCAAGATATTATCAGTAACAACCTTCGAAACTGGATCATAGCAGGTTACTATTTTCAAAATTTTGACTTTTCACAATTGCTGACAATAATCCCGATAGAATGCAGGAAGGCATTTGCTGCGATAGGCGATACTCCGACTGACGACGTGTTCACCCTTTATTTTCAAAAGACGTCTCGCTTTGGAATAATCCAAGATATTTTGAAAGGGTTTCCTATCGTAAGTCACCTCCGCTATATTTTCGGGATCTACTTTGAACTGATGCAAACGAAAATAAGATTTACTTCGCCATCGTTGTGATCTATTACCCTCAGCATTTTTCCCTGGCCGCTATCGTCACACTCCAATCTTCGGGTCGATCTTTGCTTTCCTCAGTCGGGATTTTGTTCTTCGAAATCGATAATATCCGTGAAGGTTTGTACTCGTTGAGGAGATTGTACGCACCCAAAACACCAAACATCATGAAGGATGGAACATTCCGCCTGACAGAAGCAGAGGATACTAGTCCTAAAGGAATGACATTAGTCCTAAAGTGAGTTTGCAAATACGCTTACTGGACTGGTTGCTTGATTGGTTGCATTTTAGAGACGTATCATTTGCTTACCCAAGTGGAGAAAATAAGAAAAATGCCCTGTCAGGAATAAACCTCGATATCAAAGCTGGCCAACTTGTCGTCGTTGTCGGTGCCAATGGCAGCGGGAAGTCGACCCTAACAAGGATTCTGTCCCGTTTATATGACCCTTCTTCGGGTGAATTCCTTGTTGAAGGTCGACCGTCCACTGAATACAACGTTGCAGACCTTCACCTCTCGACTACTCTTTTGACCCAGGACAGTCAGATATTCCCCTTGACCCTGGCTGAAAATATCGGGCTTGGATATCCCGAGCGCTTTTCGGATCTCGAAATGATCAAGGAAGCTGCAGCTGAAGGTGGCGCAGCGGAATTCATCGAAGGGTTGGAAAAAGGATACCAAACAATGCTCGAAACATTCGATTCTTCTTTCCATATGAACTTGAACGGAGACAGAGAACACCCTTTATGGGTGATGTCGGATAAGATGACGAAGAAATCAGATATCTCTGGAGGGCAGCGGCAACGCGTTATAGCGTGCGTGGTTGAATGGCTATTTTATTTATTTTGCTTACTTTACTTGATCGCAGTGCTCGGACATTCATGAGATTCAAATCAGGCAGGGTTAAGCTTGTTATCGTCGATGAACCGAGTTCAGCTTTAGATGCCGACGCCGAACTACAGCTGTTCCAGCGCTTGATTTCCGCGAGGGAAGGAAAGACGATGGTGTTTGTGACCCACAGATTCGGTCACCTTACGAAATTTGCTGATCAGATAATGTGAGTTTTTGTTACTCGTTTCAAACAATTTGTTTTTTTATTTACACAATTGATGATCTCCAGTTGCATGAAGGATGGGACGATCGTCGAAAGTGGTAGTCATGGAGAGTTAATGTCTGCGGCTGGCGAATACGCGAAACTTTATAAAATACAGGCGCAAGCATTCTCAGAGGGCCAGACTGACTCGACGGTCGGCTGCACGGGAAAATGCCCTGGCTGCAAAGGATAGATCTTGACCTACTATCGAAGCCATAGTAGAGGTAAAAGAAGGACTTGGGTTAATCATTTATGTAACGATGGTTGGGGAATGAATGGTCAGAGGAATTGGATAGTACCGTCATCATCGAGTTTTCTGGTACCAATTATAATAGTACGGATGGATTTCTCGCTGTCATATACCTTAATCTCCTTGACTTGCAGTAGCCTCTACTGACTTGTACCTGGCGCACCAAAGCTCCACCTCAACACTTTTTTCTTGGACAAATTGTACTACAGGCGTTTGAGATACACCATAAACGAAACCAGTGACACAAGCCTCTCAACGCCTTCTCCCTCAGGCTGGGTATCCAAACACATCATAAACGAATCTTAAGGTGATTCGGACCCACAGTGAAACAAACATCCACCTCAACGCCTTCCCCTAGACAAATCGGACTACAGTTGTTTGAAATACATCATAAACGAATCCTAAGTTAATTTAGAATGCGTAAGACTTTGGCCCCAGTGACACAAACCTCCACCTCAACGCTTGCCCCCGTAAATTGCAATTGAACTACGGGTGTTTGAAATACCCCATAAACGAATCCTAAGTCAATATGTAACACTCATCTCTGTCTATAGATCTATAGACTAGATCTAAAGTGCCGTTTCCTGGAATGAATCTGTGAGAGTACATTAGATGTGTGGCCAGTCATCCCCGTCGGTTGTCGGGTTGTTAGGAAGTTCGCGATAGGAGGTCAATCCTGCATCGTGGAGAGACGCGGGAGGTAGAATATCAGATTATAGTTTAAATAATCTGCCTCAATACAAATCTGCAAGTCGGTAGGGTTACAGTATGCTCAAGTCCTCGTTACCGGCCTGCGCACGGTGGTACATCATCTCCGCATCTTCGCGACGGCCTTGATTAGCATAGAGGTTCCCCAGATTGTTGACGGTGTTGAGCGTGGCCATGTGCTCAGGTCCCAATGACTTCTCAAAACCAGCCAGCGCTCGGTTGTACATCATCTCCGCATCTTTGTAACGGCCTTGACCAGCATAGAGGAAACCCAGGTTGTTGACGATGGTGAGCGTGGACGTGTGCTCAGCTCCCAAAGCCTTCTCAGAACCGGCCAGTGCACGGTTATACATCATCTCCGCATCTTTGTGACGGCCTTGAATTATGTAGACGTTCCCCAGGCCGTTGATGGTGCCGGGCGTGGACGTATGCTCAGGTCCCCATGCTTTCTCTTTACCAGCCAGCGCACGGTAGTACATCATCTCTGCATCCTCTTGACGGCCTTGATTTTTGAAGAGGTTTCCCAGGTTGTGGACGACCTTGAGCGTGGACCTGTGCTCAACTCCCAATGCCTTCTCATAACCGGTCAGCGCACGGTTGTACATCATCTCCGCATCTTTGTGACGGCCCTGGTCAGCATAGAGGAGACCAGGTTGTTGACGGTGTCAAGTGTGGACACGTGCTCAAGTCCCAATGACTTCTCTTTACTGGCCAGCGCACGGTTGTACATCATCTCCGCATCTTTGTGGCGCCATTGAACAGTATAGAGGTAACCCAGGTTGTTGACGGTGTCGGACGTGAACATGTGCTCAGGTCCAAATGCCTTCTCATAACCGGCCAGCGCACGGTTGTACATCAATTCCGCATCTTTGTGACGATCTTGATCAGCATAGAGCTTCCCCATGTTGTGGACGGCGGCGAGCGTGGATGTATGCTCAGGTCCCCATGCCTTCTCAAAACCGGCCAGTGCACACTTGTACATCATCTCTGCATCTTCGTGACGGCCTTGACCATTGTAGAAGTTACCAAACGTCATGCATGCATCCAAAAAGTGATCACCAATGTTGAAACTCTCCACGCCCCGCCAGATGGTATCTAAGTGTGCTTGTCCCTCTTGTTGTGTTTTGTGGTCGCTATCGCCAATAGAAAGCAAGTGAGAATTCAAATGCGATACGGCAGCGTTAAGAAAGGTCGGTTGTAAGCCATTGCCAAGTCGCATACGAAGCCATTCGGACACCATCGAATGAAGTGACACGGCAATTTCACTTTGATCGTTGTGCGAAAATTGAAGCAGCGACAGTTCCTGCATCTTCACGATGGCGTCTTCAAATTTCCAATGATTCCAATGACCATCAACCTTGAAAATGGACATTGGAGAGGTTGTCATATTGCCGTCATCTGCATCGTTGCTGAAGAGTCGTTCGCCGATATTGACAGGATTGAAGAAGGCAAAAAGAGTTATAACCCTCTCTAACTCTGCTGCTTGCTCACCAACGCCAAGTAACTGTAACGACATCTCCCACGTAGTCAACAGGCTAAGAGGAGTCACAACCTCCTTGCCCGGTAACATACGCCGATACTGCCAGAATTGTGGAGTTTCCTGCTTCCGTCCCTCGTATTTGGTCACAAAGGCTCTCAGGCGGAGTTGCCGCTTGGAAATATAAGCCCGCGCCTGATCAATGGCCAATGGGAGATGTCCTAGTAGGCCTAAAATCTGCTCGGCAGCATCGAGCTCATCGGTATCTACCACTGAAGAGCGGAGCAGAAGTTGTAGGCCCTCCCCCTTCTTCGTGTGATCAAATTCGATTGACTGACCCAACTCCTTGGAACCAGCATGACGGCTGGTAATGAGAATAGAGTGACGGTGACTGGCGGGGAAGAAGTTGAGGATGCCAGGCAAGTCTTCAGGATTGTCCAGATGATCGAAAACTAGTAGCCATCGCTCGCTCCAGCTTGAAAGAAAATCGTTAACTGAAGCGACTGCAGCATCAGGGTTGTCGAACACTCGATCAGGGAGCAGCTGCTTGGCAGCTGTCTCCATCGAACTGTACAGGGTATTACGCGAGGAAGCATCAAGCCAGAATATCGCTCCAAGTCTTCTCGAGTCTTTCATGCGTCGGCAATATTCAAGGGCGAGTTGTGTCTTGCCTGCCCCACCCATCCCAATCAGTACGACGATTAACGGGGTCGATGTGGTATTGGCACAGTCAAACAGCATTTGGAGGCGAGCATATAAAGTTTCTCGTCTGACGAAATGAGTGACATGAAATGGAGGGATGCTGTAGAGGGTTTTTCCTTTGCGGGGAATTATTAGAATCATGTAGTACGTAGGCAATGTACGAAAATACACACTTGGTTTTGACGGAGTTACTGAGTCCTCGCCAAGTCGTTCAAGCAACATCTCAATTGAATTTAAAACCTTCTTATACCCTGAATTGTTCTTCGTTGAGAACTTCACCATGCTAATGTGATCGCCGTGAATGGTCTCGCGATTCTCGCGGGCGTCACCAATGATAGTCGATTCCCCAGGCACAACCTGGTCAATACGAGTTAGACCTAATCACCGTACTCCGCACATAGGCGATATACACACCTTCCCTATTCCTGTCATAGCCAGCTCCTCTGCAAAAGACCAAACGTCCAGCGTCCGCTTGTCCAAAATTCGGCTAAAATTATCCCCGATTCGATCGAGGGTTTGCGAGTCCCTTTCAAGATCCCGAATCAGATCAACACCAGGGCTCTGTAAAGCCATCTGCGCAATGGAAGCCACCACTTTCGCTATCGAAGTCATGTCGCTTCCTCTGTGGGGAGTGCCCAAAAAGATTATACCTCGCGTAACGGAGAAGATTTGAGCAAGATGGGGGTGGGTATCCTGAACTCGATTCGAATAATCAAGTGCCTGCAAGGAAACTGTCAGGCCGGGAATTTGAAAAGGGCTTCAAAGACGTACATCTTTAACTATCAGTCCTCCTAGAGAGTGTGCGACAAAGATAATGGGGCGATCGCTCTGTATGAATTTGAGTTGTAAATGAATTTCCTGAATCGCATGCAACTCACCGCGTCCTTTCTCCTCACTCGCGACAATTCTTGCACCAAATTGATCGAGTGCTGAAATGGGGTATTCAAGGATGCGCGGCCGTCGAGATCGACGATATTTGCGTCGTATCCCAACGTGAGAACACGGATGTGTGACAATGACTCCTCCTTCGATAGCAGTTCTTGGGGCCAACATACGTTGTCCTTAGTCCACGTGTCCCTACGGTGACCGCGCAAGCCGTGAACAAAAACGATGCTTCACCCAGAAGTCAATGAGGTGCATCGGTAGGCTAGAGGGAACTCACTCGGTTGTTATGGGAGCTAAACCTTGAACTAAAACCTCAGAATCAACAGGATGCGAGGTTATCGAAGTGGCAGCCATAAGAACATCACTAGTTGTGGGCGCGGCACTGGCTGTCGGCATGTCACTAGCTTGGCCATGTCGAGGTTGATTCTTGCGTCTCAGGAAAAATAACTTCATATGAGGAAATGATGGAGAAACCAAGGAGAAACGCTGGTCTATTGTGATGATAAATTATTTGTATCTGTTTACATAATGTCGTTTTCGGGGCCAATGTGTTGGTTATACAATCCACCATAAGGAAAAAAAAATTAAATGAGATTCGAACAGCGTATCAAAAATCTAAATCTGAAAACAAAACGACAAACGGACGGGACAAAAACAAAGGGAGGAATGATTAATGAGGCCCTACACCAACCCACGAACGATCACCAGCCCATGGCCACCCAAGCCCTTCGAGCGGCCTCCTCTTTAGCAATCTTCTGAGTACAGGCCACACCCATGCCCTTCTCCACATTGTTGACTGCAGAAAAGCCGTCGAAAAAGGTCCATGCGGTAAAAAGACTGAGACACTTACTTAAGCATCTGACTGTCCAGGAAGGAAGGTGTGAAGGGCCTTCTGAGGAAGCGACATAATTAATAGCGTGTCCCCGTTGTATGGCGACCTCATTGACCATGGATACTGGCACAACCAAGGACGTGGAAGTATTGGTTCCAGTAGATGTATCCGTAGGTCCCGGCGAGGCGTTGTTATTTTGGTTCGGCATGGCAGTGGCTGATTGCCCAGGTTGAGTCTGTGGTCCGACATCAGCTTCGGGATCAATAAGTTTGGCAATCCACGTTTGAACAACGGGTGATCCTTTTGTTATGTAAACTGCGCCCACATAGCTATGAAAGAAAGAAGCCATTTGCTACACGGTGCACCATAAATAAGAGACATTATCACAGCCGGGAGAAAATGCAACGACTCACCTGCAGGTCATTGTGAATTGTGTCGCGCATGTCCGATGGGACGCGCAACCTATTTTTCAATTGATAGATGTCCAACCAGCCGTTGAGCGTGTTGGGCGAGGTTTGATGCTCCCTCCAGGTCTGTGCAATGAGCAATGAAGTCAGATAGATGAGCTATAAGAGGCAAAATTTACTTTGATCTCCTCAGCTCGAATGACAGGCCGTTTGGAAAAATAATGAAAGGTAACGGCATTATTTAGGACCTGCTGTCCTAGTTCTGCCAGGCGCTGGTTTTCGTTCCACTCGTGCCCGTCAGTTCCCTGCCGATGATCCTTGGGTGTAAGAACCTCAAACAGAAGATCGATGTCGTCGATCACTGGGAGCTCAGGAACAGACATCTTTGGAGAGCAATTGGAATTACGAGGATGACGACTTGGGGGAGATGGTTTATATCTCAGCGATTATAATGTGTTTTATATCGCACGAGGCGCCTATTGGGCGCTTAGACACCTCCAGTCCATGGTCTATGTCTTGAGCTCCGCTGAATTGCGCGTCAAAGTCAGGCCCAAGAAATTCGAGGCATGGACCAAGAAGTCCAGCCTTAAGTCAAGATCAGCAGGTTAAGATAGGTCAATCTGCAAGATGAGCACAATAAAGCGCTTGCGGATATTGCCATTGGATAAAATTTAAATAGTCCTTCAATGCGAGGTCTTCATCCCTTCTAGGGCCTTCTTCACATCTGCTTCTAAATACTCCTCTTCCAATCCTAGAAAATCATTGCTCACAACCTTCCTAAAATCGCCAAGGTCGCCAGCTCCCTCTGCAAACGTGACGTACCTTGATGAGTTCATACCCGCCGGCAGAGATATCATCATATCGCCTTTTGCAACTTCATCTTCAATAACTTTGGCCACTGCCGCCTTCGAGTTAACATGTTTAACGTTCCACTCCTCGCCTGCCGGGTAAATATCCTTCGCCACCTACTGGGCATGAGTGGCTCGTTTCTTTTGATGGTCTTTCAGACTCGGACATGCTAATTCGTCAATGTGAAGGACTAGCTCTACCAATTTAAATTCAGATATACCAGTCTCAGGCAGTCTGTCTATCGACAGCACCCATCCAAATGTCATGTGCGTTCATAGAATAGGACTCTGATAGAGAAACAGACCAGGAGAATTCTTTAATTCTGTAATATCAACTATGATATCTAGCCATCCTAGAAGAATAAAGGACGGTCGTGCGGAGCCTGGCCCTTGTCTATAAATCACGGATATAGGAGAATGGGGATTTAGTAAAAGATTGTTGAGAGTAGCACTATCAGAGAAATTTGTGGTATGAGAAACGGTCTGCTGGAAAGAAGTTGCGGGAAGACAATTGATTTTCGAAGAGCGACGAGAGAAGACAAGTAACAGTCGATTGAAAGCGAAAGCTAGGGTCGAGGCAGAAACAAGATCGCGTATGACAAGTAAACGGAATCCTCTCGTTGCGAATCAGCTTCATTACCAGTGTAATTTTCCCCATCTGGATGCTCCTCCTTCCAAACCTCCGAACACTTTTGGAAATCCCAGGCGTAGAAAGGGACTTCAGATACCTCATCAAGCCACTCAACTTCCTTCTCTGCCTGCTCGACATTCTTTCTCAACAGAATATCCACGTGGGCCCTAGTGAAAGGATAGACTTCACTTGAAAAGTCGTTCTCATCCGATTTCGGGCTGTCAAATATTTCCCCAGAAAACTCAGTAACGACCGGTAACATATGAGCTTGTGTGTCGTTCCTCGAATGAGCATATGCCGAGAGCAATGCGTCAAACCCACTGAGGCTGGTGGTGCCCATGGAGTACTGGTGCGTCGTGAGGAGTCCAAACGGAACTGGAATCTGATCGAGGATCTTCTTTATTCGGCCCTCAAGTTGGGATGGTACAATATCGGGCTTATTGTCGGCACGAAAGATCTTGAATGCCATCACAGCACGATACCCATCCTCCAGTTTCGTGACTTCGTGGACTACGTCAGGGTGGAACGCGACCCAATTATTTCGATCCGCTCTCAATGTCTTTTCGCCGACACGGAAATTTCCCTCCGAAGTGCTCGAAGTGTCACCAAGGCCAACCAAGAATGTCCCCACAAGGCCAGTTTCTGGGGTGTCACGATGCGATTTGAAGTGGCCTCCAGGCCCGTAAAGATGGATTTTATA
>Ga0307517_10003309_pt1 | contig 25165 bp, 26 predicted proteins | sample 23_EM_MG_FD_194515 | JGI IMG/M metagenome (GOLD analysis project Ga0307517, IMG submission 194515) | Populus trichocarpa ectomycorrhiza microbial communities from riparian zone in the Pacific Northwest, United States - 23_EM | ecosystem: Host-associated > Plants > Roots > Unclassified | place... | reverse complement strand
CAAATAGCCCCCATATAGCTATTAATGCTATTATTAAAGTTTTCATTGTTCAGTATGTTTTAAGGTTGGATGTTTTTTATTGTATTAATTGATTGTTTTCAGTAGTGGAATGTGCCGCCTCAAAAGGCATAGTTATCGCATGCCGACTTATTTCGGATCTTGAAATCTGTTCAATAAATATTATTTAGTGGTAGTATTGGTGCGGGTATAATTGATCTTATCGCCTGGCTTTAGATATTTTTCTACAATTCTCTTATGCACATCATCCGGTTGCTTTACCCCGTCAATGTATAGCTCACTATTAGTGATCTTGTAGGTGTAATTATCTTTATCTTTTATCAGGTGATCGTTAATAAGCTGATTGGTGATCCCGTCTCCTACTGTACTTACCGGGCTTGGCGGTGTCCCTGGAGCCGAATGGTATGAGCCGTAAGCCTTGGCAACCGCCGGGATTGTAGCAGTCTTCGGTTCGACAGGTTCTTTTGGTTCTTTCTGGTAAGCCCTATTGTCGTATGGTTTATATGGATTGTTATAACTATACGGGGACGATTTTGGTTTGACAGGTGTTTTGTGCCAACTCTGTCCAGTAGAATCCATCATGGCCAGTTTATAAGCAGCTATAGCCCTTTGTGTATCCAACGCCGATAACGAGCCGTCCAATTTGCCGGAGTTACGTTTCAGTGAACCAAGCCCCCTGGTGCGACTTGCTTTCTTCATTGAATCTAACACCATCTTCGCCTTAACCAAATCCGGCGATTGTTCAAATCTGATATGAGCTCTGGACTTTGAGTCGGCACTGTCAACAATTTCCCCTGCACCGCCATTGTTCTGTAACCCGCCTAGCTGTACAGGAAATTTTGAGGCACGCTTGTCCGATTCTGAAACAAGCCGGTCAAATAAGGGCTTATGTTGAGCGAATTGTGCTTGAGAAACGGATTTTCCGTTGATATAGTAATTGGTTTTGTTACCATCATCCAGGCCAACAGACTGATAAACTGCACCTTCATTTTTGACCACAAAGATGGCGTATAACGTGCCCCCAATACTTTGATGCATACGCATCACCGTGCCATCTGCCACTTCGTTGGGTTTATAAATTCTTATTTTGTTTTTGCCGATACTCAGGGAATCATTCTTAATGGACGTTATCCTGGTCGAACTGTCAGTTTTAGTTACCCTATGCGTTAAAGAAGAGTGTTTTGCCGATGGCTTTACGATAGTGTGCTCTTTACCCGACTTTGAAAATGCTGCGGTTAACAATACCGCCGATATCAAACAAATGGTCAGTACCATTTTTTCAATCTTATTTAATGATTGATTATTGTTGGAGAGCATCCTTTTGACGCGTTGCAAAAAATGATCGCTGTTGCCGCCCAGGCCCATAGCGTAAGCTGGTATGGCCGACTGATATTCCTGGCACGAAACCAGCGCCTTTATATAGCTCACCTTACTGCCGGTTTGCGTCACTACTATATCATCACAGCAATTCTCCCTTTCAGACTTGATCAGCGCTGATACCCATAAAACTGCGGGGTTAAAAAAGAAAATGATCTCCATTAAATTCTGCAACAGGTTCACCAGGTAGTCCTTGCGGCGAATGTGGGCCAGTTCATGCACCAGGATAGATTCAACTTCTTCAGTTGAAAGAGCGGTCAGCAAACCGATAGGAATAAGTATAACAGGTTTAAAATGTCCCAGCACCATAGGTAATTTGGCAATGCCTGACTGCATTAATTTTACAGTTCTTGTGATACCCAGTTGATCGGATAATTGCGCAATCTTATCATCCCAATAAGTACCGGCTGATATAACTTTAGTCCGTTTGATGTAATACACATTATGCAACCCTGCCGCCAGTTGTACGCAACGCGCACAAATGATCAGGAACCAGATCAGCACTATCGTGTCCGAATGTGCGTTGAAATAACCAATACAATTACTGATAATGCTTTGCGGACTGTTCCCTGTTGCCACATCTCCTGGTGCTATCTGATAGGTAAATACTTTTCCGGTTGTTACAATATGACTCGTTTCCCGGGCGCTAAAATGTAACTGTGAAAAAAAAGTAAAGGTAATTGAAGCACTGAACAACACCAGGTAGCTTATCATTAAGTTATATCTTAAGACAGCGCTTGCCTTTTTGGTTAAAACTATGGTAAGTCCTGTTACAGCGGCCAGTATCAGTCCTTGCCATAATGAGTGGATCAATGTATTACAAAGTGCCTTTATAATTTGATCGGATACCAGGTTTGTCAGGTGCAATTTCATATCACAATGTTTTTAAGGTTTATTCCTTTTCCAGTTTATCCAGCATATTCTTTATAGCTTCCAAATCATCTTTAGAAGTGTTTTTATTTCCCAGCAGCTGCATTACCAGGTTACTTGCCGAACCTCTATACATCGAATCGACAAATTTTTGCAGTAAATGATCTTTGGTCTTCTGTTCGTCTTCAGCCACGTGATAAATGTGCTTCATCTGGCTTTCGTCCCTTTTCACAATTCCCTTATCCGTCATGATCTGCATCAGCTTCAGGGTCGATGTATAATTCACATCTTTCTTCTCATTCAGCTTATCGTTCACAAATCTTACGGTCGACGGGCCAAATTCCCATAGCACCTGCAAAATCTCTAATTCTGATTTTGTAGGTTCAATATTCATGTTCTTATCTTCTTTCACTAACTTCATACACCAAAGGTAGGAAAATTTTCGTACGAACAAAATATTATGTTATTTTTTTGAAAATAATTTTTTTGTGGATAAAATCTGGTTTATAAAATAGGTCTATGTTGTTTATTATTGTCAGCAATAAACAACACACAATAAATATGTTATCAAAAGAAGAAATCTTCGGTTATCAACCGGATCCAAAATATAAAAAGGCAGTTGCTTACTTCTCTATGGAGTTCGGCATCGATCAAGCATTAAAAATTTACAGTGGCGGCTTGGGCTTTTTGGCCGGTTCGCACATGCGCAGCGCCTATGAACTGAAGCAAAATGTAATAGGCATAGGCATGTTATGGAAATACGGTTACTACGACCAGCAGCGCGAAATGAATGCCGATATGAAGCCCATGTTTGTGGAGAAAGGCTATTCTTTTCTTCAGGATACAGGGATCATGTTTACCGTTCCCGTTCATGATTCGCCGGTCCATGTGAGGGCATACCTGCTTCATCCTGAAACATTTGGCTCGGCTCCAATATTTTTACTCACAACCAACCTCAATGAAAATGATGAGCAGTCGCGCTCTATCAGCTATAAGTTATACGCATCCAACGAGGCTACACGTATTGCCCAGTCCATCATTTTAGGTATCGGCGGCGCTATGCTGATTGACAAATTAGGATTGAACATCGATATCTATCACATGAACGAGGGGCATTCCTTGCCGCTTAACTTTTATCTCTATTCTAAATACAAAAGTCTTAAAGAGATAAAAAAGAGGGTCGTATTTACTACGCACACGCCGGAAGCAGCCGGCAATGAGGAGCATAGCTATGAACTGCTCCAAAAAATGTCTTTCTTTTATGGATTACAGGTCGATGAGGTAAAAAAACTTTTGGACATAGATCACTATGGTTTAAATTATACCCTCGCTGCTTTAAAATTTGCCAAAAAAGCCAACGGCGTATCCAAATTACATGGTGAGGTAGCCAGGGAAATGTGGAACCACAACCCGGGTATTTGCGAGATCACGTCGATCACCAATGCGCAGAACAAAACCTACTGGAAAGACGATCAGTTAGAAACAGCACTGGCAGGCAAAGACGATAATGCGATCATCACCCGTAAAAAGGAAATGAAAAGGCAACTGTTTAAGGTGGTGGCCGATCAGTGCGGGAAGATATTTGACGAAAATGTGCTGACCATCGTATGGGCGCGCCGTTTTGCCGGCTACAAACGCGCCGACCTGATGACTTACGATTGGGACCGCTTTATCAAATTAATATACGCCAGCGAAATGCCGGTGCAACTCATCTGGGCAGGCAAACCTTATCCCGAGGATTATGGTGCAATAGAACAGTTCAACCAGATCATCCGCAAGATGTGGCCCTTTGCCAATTGTGCCGTGCTGACCGGATACGAATTAGGCCTGTCTGCCCTGCTCAAAAAAGGCTCTGACGTGTGGCTTAATAATCCAAAAATGTACCGCGAAGCGTCAGGTACCAGCGGCATGACAGCGGCTATGAACGGCAGTATCAATCTTTCGTTACCTGACGGTTGGGTGCCCGAATTTGCCAAAGACAAGGAAAACAGCTTTGTGATACCGCCGGCTGATATTAACCTGCCACACCATGAGATCGATATGGCTGAAGCAAAAAGTCTGATGGATATCATTGATAAGGTAATAAGGCCAATGTATTATAAAGATCAAACAAAATGGATATCTATTGTGAGAAAAGCAGCTGCGGATGTAGCCCCGGCTTTTGATTCAGGTCGCATGGCAGATGAGTATTATAATGTAATGTATTTGAGCAAATAAATTCAGATAGTTGCAGAGACGAGATGCATCGCGTCTCTACTCCTTCTTAAAGTCCTCTATTTCCTGCAGCAATTCGCCGGCTGCCAGAGCATATTTATATTCCATCCCGATCATCATTAATTTCTTCACCCAGGGCTTGTGGAGGTTTTCGGGGGAGATACTTTTATATAACCATAAAGCCATAACAGTAAATAATAATGTTATGGGGAATGCGATCAGCCAGAAACCCATATCCTTGTTCATCCAATCCTGGCTCCAAAAAAAGGTGGTGTAAAACGGCAGCTGCAGCCATACAAACCGGGTACTATTAATAGTAGATACCTGCAATTGCGCCAGCCTGGTTTGTGTAGCGGTTATACTTTCTGTATAATCAATTTGACTAATGAGAACGATATGCCTGATGTAGGCAGCAATGGCAATAATGCTAAAGAACATTATCATCGCAACTGATGTTGAAAAATATACATTTTTGAAATGATTACCATAGATCAGCAAGCCTAAAAACAGCACCCATATTACCCCGATAACCACTCCAAATACTTTTATAGATACTAAGGAGTTCAGTTTAGATTTAGCCTTATCTTTTTGTATACCTTCAAGCAATCTCATATTGAGCTTTAGCGATTTCTCCAATTTCTTATCGTAAGCATTCCAGATGCTCTTCAATTCCATTTCTTCCATTTTATTATGATTTGATTGTTAAAAATTTCTGTTTAAGCTGAACTTTTATCCTGCTGATCTTTGTCGCTACGTTGGTTTCAGTAATACCCAAAATTTCAGCTATCTCCTTATAGCTTTTTGATTCCAGGTAGAGAATCATCAGCGCTTTGTCCAGTTCGTTTAATTTATTTATAAATTGTTGTAACAGGTGCACGTTATTTTCCAATTCCGGATCTTCGCTGTTATCAGCTATTTCTATCATACTTTCAGTTAAGGGCGATTCGGATTCAATTCTTCGCCTTTCTTTCCGGTAAAAAGATATAGCTACATTAAGCGCTATTCTATACATCCAGGTTGATAATCTATATTGATCGTTATAGCGGTCGGACGCCCCCCACAATTGTATGATGATCTCCTGGAAAAGGTCTTCTCTATCTTCATCATTTTTGCCATAAGCCCTTGATACCTTATAAATGATACCCTTATTCTGCTGAATAAGCTGTAGAAATTGCTCTTGTGTATGGATCGGGCTCATTGTGTTTGATGACGGCTTGTTGAATTTACTTATTTTATTTGTTTACCTGATTATTCGCAGCAAGGGCGAAAAAATCACAGTCCATCAAAAATTTATTTACAAAAAAGCCCCTCAATAATCTGAGGGGCTTAGTATAACGTTCCCTATTTATGGGTGTGGTGGCGGTGGTGGCAGGGGAGGTTTCGGATGTGGCGGCGGTTTTGGCAATTTAATATGTAAACTTCCGTGATGACGCCTGTAATGCTGGCGGTGCCTGTAACGTCGTGCAGGCGGTCGTGGTGGCGGAGGTGGTCTTCTTTGCAACACAACAGGCGGACTAAGCAGTATTTTAGCCGGTGCTGCTTCTGCAAAATCAAAACTAAAAACAAACACTGCTGCAATGATCAGGTACTTTGTAAACTTCATGCTAATAGTTTAATGGTAAATATTATACAAATAACTTAAAGTTAGCTATAATGTTTATTAGTCGGTTGCCCCGGGATCATTTTTGGCTTTTTTGTTACATTTGGAGGTAGTAAAGCATAAACGAATGGCGCTTTTAGAAGAACGGGATAAACAATTGGCAGAGAAAGAAATACAAATGCAGGAACAAAAATTACAACAGCTCTTACAATATGTTTCGCAGCACTCGCCATTTTATAAAGAGCTATTTGCTAAGCACCAAATCGATGTGAAAGCAATTCAAAGCCTGTCCGACTTAACTTTAATTCCTACTACGCACAAAGAAGACCTGCAGCAGCGCAACAATGACTTTTTATGCGTCCCGGCTGAAAAAGTGGTGGAATATACTTCAACTTCAGGAACATTAGGCGGACCAGTTACCATCGCCCTCACAGAAAACGACCTGAACCGCCTGGCTTATAACGAATACAATTCTTTCTCCTTCGCCGATGGTTCAAAAGATGATATTTACCAGTTGATGCTTACGCTCGATCGCCAGTTTATGGCGGGTATCGCCTATTACTCAGGCATACGCAAACTCGGTGCAGGTATTATTCGCCTGGGGCCAGGAGTACCGGCCCTGCAATGGGAAACTATTAAGCGCTTGAAACCGACGGCCATAGTAGCGGTACCGTCGTTTATTTTAAAGCTGATCGGTTTTGCCAAAGAAGCAGGCATCGACATTAATCAAACCTCGGTGAAAAAAGCAATTTGCATAGGTGAGAACATCCGCAATACCGATTTTTCATTGAATATGCTTGGTAAAAAGATCACCGAGTCGTGGAATATCAAGCTATACTCTACCTACGCTTCTACCGAAATGCAAACTGCATTTACAGAGTGCGGCGAAGGTAAAGGCGGCCATTACCAGCCCGAATTAGTAATTGTAGAGTTATTGGATGAAAATAATCAACCTGTAGGACCTTACACTTCCGGCGAAGTAACCATCACCACATTAGGGGTAGAAGGTATGCCCCTGCTGCGCTATAAAACCGGCGATATCTGTATGTATTTTGATGAACCATGCGCCTGCGGGAGGACGAGTTTACGTCTGTCATCCATCTTGGGCCGCAAAAAACAGATGATTAAATTTAAAGGAACCACCTTATATCCGCCTGCCTTATTTGATCTGCTGAACGAACGCGAAGAAATACTGGATTATGTGGTTGAAGTGTATTCAAGCGAGATTGGCCTTGACCAGGTGCTGCTTTATGTAGTGCCTGCTGAAAACAGCGAAGAATGCGATCACCGCATACGCGCCTACCTGCAGGCAAGATTAAGGGTAAGTCCTCACGTTAAATATGTTACAGCCGAAGAGATACAAAAGATACAGTTCAATGAGGCAACCCGCAAGCCAATCAAGTTTATTGATAAAAGGATGTAATTGCGGAGTGCGAAATGCCGAATGCGGAGTGGTGAAATCCTTTAATCAAGAAAACTTTCGCAATTGACATTCCGCCTTCCGCATTGATTTCTTATTTCCTACATTAGCCAATTAATTTGATAACCCGTTAAAATATAATTTTGCCCATGATACCTATTGGACAAAGCACGCTTTCTTTGGATGATTTTGCTGAACTGATATTTAAAAACGAGGAAGTTGCTTTGGATAAATCCTCCTTGGATAAGGTGAACACCAACTTTGAATTTCTTAAAAAGTTTTCTTCCCATAAGCTGATCTACGGTATCAATACCGGGTTCGGCCCAATGGCGCAATACAAGGTCAGCGAGGAAAATATCCTTCAACTTCAATATAACCTCATCCGCAGCCATTCATCCGGCAGTGGTAAATTACTGCCGGCACAATTATCAAAAGCACTGATGATTGCCCGGTTGAACAGTTTTATGCAGGCCTATTCTGGTGTACATACCGAGGTAGTTGAACTACTTAAAGAAATGATCAATAGGGATATCTGTCCTTGCATCTACGAACATGGCGGCGTAGGCGCCAGCGGCGACCTGGTACAACTGGCACATTTGGGCCTGGTGCTGATCGGCGAAGGCGAAGTGATCTTTGAAGATACGGTCCACCCAACTATCGAGATATTTAATAAATTCAATATCAAACCGCTTTCCATTCATATTCGTGAAGGGTTGGCCATTTTGAACGGCACCTCGGCTATGACAGGTATCGGGATGATCAATATCATACAGGCAAGAAAGCTGTTAAGCTGGTCGGTGCTTTTCTCAGCCATGATCAACGAGATCGTGGAAGCCTTTGATGATCATTATTCACACGAACTGAATATTGTAAAGCATCATAAAGGTCAAAACAAGATCGCCGAAATTATGCGCGATATTTTGAAGGATAGCAAAATGATCCGCGACCGTTCAGAGCATTTATATAATCCCGATAACCTTGATCAGGAAATTTTTGAAGATAAGGTGCAGGAATACTACTCTTTGCGTTGTGTTACACAAGTTTTGGGACCGATATATGACACCATAAACTATGCTGAAAATGTAGTAGTGAATGAATTGAACTCGGTAAATGATAATCCGGTGATCGATCATGAAAACCATAACATTTTCCATGGTGGTAATTTTCACGGGGATTATGTTTCGCTGGAGATGGATAAACTGAAAATTGCGATCACCAAACTATCCATGCTTGCTGAAAGACAGCTGAATTACCTGCTCAACAACAAGCTGAACCAAAAATTGCCGCCATTTGTGAATTTAGGAGTGCTTGGCCTGAACTTCGGGATGCAAGGTATGCAATTCACCGCAACGTCAACTGTGGCGGAAAATCAGACACTATCCTTCCCGATGTATGTGCATAGTATCCCAAATAATAATGACAACCAGGATATCGTAAGTATGGGCTGTAACGCCGCATTGATGACCAAAAGGGTAATCGATAATTCATTTGAAGTATTGGCCATTCACCTGATGACCATTCTGCAGGCTATTGACTACCTGGAATGCCATGACAGGCTATCCTCAGCTTCAATGTCGCTATATGATAAGGTGAGAGCGATATCCCCTAAATTTATTGAGGACCAGCCACGTTATAAAGAAATGGCAAGGGTAAAGGATTTTCTTGAAAATTCAGATCATATATCGGCCTTCAAAAAATGAAATGCGCATTAGTCACCGGCGGCTCAAGGGGCATAGGCAAGGCTATCTGCTTAAAGATGGGCTCGTTGGGTTATTATGTGCTGATCAATTATAAAAGCAATATAGAAGAGGCAAATAATACGCTTTCTCAAATTACCCAGGCAGGTGGCCATGGCGAGTTAATGCAATTTGACGTGGCCGACAAAGACCAGATCAGGCAGGTGCTTGGCAGATGGATAGAAGCCAACGAAGGAAAAGACATTGAAGTACTGGTAAACAATGCCGGTATACGCGATGACAGCTTGATGGCCTGGATGGGCGAAGAACAATGGGATAACGTTCTCAAGACCAACCTCGACAGCTTTTTTTATGTTACCCGCTTGGTATTAAACAGCATGCTGACCTACAAATACGGGCGCATAATTAATATAGTTTCCCTTTCAGGATTAAAGGGCTTGGCCGGGCAAACCAATTACTCCGCAGCTAAGGCCGGAGTGATTGGGGCCACAAAAGCGCTTGCGCAGGAGGTTGCCCGGCAGGGAATTACTGTTAATGCCCTGGCACCTGGTTTTATTAAAACGGATATGACCGAGGGCCTGGATGAAAAAGAACTAAAGGCTTTGATACCCGCAAAAAGGTTCGGTCTGCCCGAGGAAGTAGCACATGCGGCAGCCTTTTTTGCCTCGCCTGAGGCTGCTTACATCACAGGACAAGTATTATCCATCAATGGCGGATTGTACACATGACGCTGCCTATCGAAAATATTATCCCGCTAATCCCGCAAAAGTCGCCCTTTGTAATGGTAGGCAAATTGCTGAGTACCGATGAGGTATGCACCCGCAGCAGTTTTCATATAAATGGGGACAATGTTTTTGTTAAAGACGGCTTATTTCAGGAAGCTGGTTTGATGGAAAACATAGCGCAAACCGCAGCCTTAAGGGCGGGATATGTAGCACAAGCAGAAAACAAACCTGTAGCTGTGGGCTATATTGGCGCGGTAAGTAATTTTGAAATATTCGACCTTCCAAAGGTGGATGACGAGATTGAAACCGAGATCACCGTCGAAAATCAGATATTTGATGTTACTATACTTTCAGGCAAGGTGTGGAAAAATCAAAACTTAATCGCACAATGTGAGATGAAATTGTTTATCAGCAAATAAGCAGGATGAAGGAGCAGAATGTAATTGTAGTTGCTGACAATGTTTTATCGCCTATTGGCAAAACCACTGCTGAGAATTTCGATTGGCTTAAAAAGAATATATCCGGCGTAAAACAACACCATCGTCCGGGAATCTCTGCAAGACCTTTTTATGCCTCACTTTTTGATGAAGCTGAAACTTTTATTGATTCCAACAGATCTGATTACACCAAATTTGAGCAGCTGCTGATCGCTTCTATTGCTGATGCTTTAAAGAATTGCGAAATAGACGCAGCTGATAAAAAAACAATACTCATTATTTCCTCTACTAAAGGTAATATCAGCTTGCTCGAAACGCAGGAAAATACTCCTGAATTACAAAAACGGATCGCACTTTCAACGTCGGCCAAACTTGTGGCTGAATATTTCGGGTTTGTTAATATCCCAATTATCATTTCAAATGCTTGCATTTCAGGTGTGATGGGCATCATCACCGGGATGCGTCTATTGCGCAGCGGTCAATATGAAAATGCGGTGATCGTAGGAGCTGATATAATTTCTTCTTTTATCTTATCCGGTTTTGAATCTTTTCAGGCATTAAGTCCGCAAATATGCAAACCATTTGATAAATCAAGAGATGGCTTGAATTTAGGTGAAGGAGCCGGAACCATTATTCTATCTACCAATAAAAAATACGCACAAAATACAAAGGTACTTGGCGGCTCAGTAAGTAATGATGCCAACCATATTTCAGGGCCTTCCCGAACCGGGCTGGAGTTGAGCTATGCTATCGATCAATCCCTTAAAGATGCCGGCCTATCAGCTACTGAGATTGATTTTATTTCGGCACATGGTACTGCTACCCCATATAATGATGAGATGGAGGCTAATGCGATCAATCAATCAGGCTTACAATCGGCCCCGCTAAATAGCCTGAAGGGTTATTATGGGCATACCCTGGGAGCAGCAGGTTTGATTGAATCCATCATATCCATTCAATCTCTAAAACACGGATTGATTTTGCCAACACCGGGTTTCAAGGAATCGGGAGTAACCAAACCCGTTAATGTGATTGCTGAGTCAAGATCAATTAAAGCTAACCATTTTTTAAAAACTGCTTCCGGTTTCGGAGGCTGCAATGCAGCCGTAGTTTTTGGTAAATAATAGATTATTTTTGAGGGTATAAGGAAAAGGATAAAATTGCCGGAAGAAAACTATATAACAAGCAATTGCAAAATAGACCGGGGTGTTGTTTTTAAGGATGACAAACAAATCTTTGAAAATAAAGAACCCGATGTTACAGGCTTCCTGCTTTCCATATACCAGCATCTGCAGTTGAATTATCCGAAATTTTACAAGATGGATAATCTTAGCAAGCTAGGTTGGCTTGCTTCCGAAGTATTACTAAGGGACAATTTTCAAAAGGAGAAATATCAGCCTGAAGAGATCGGGTTAGTGTTGGCTAACTGCAACTCAAGCCTGGATAATGACATTAAATACTTTGAGTCGGCGAAGGAGATTGCCAGTCCATCGCTTTTTGTTTATACCTTACCGAACATCGTGATCGGAGAGATATGCATCAGGAACAATTTTAAAGGAGAACATGCCTTTTTTATACAGGATAATTTTGACACAGATTTTATAGAACAGCAGGTAAATTATTTATTAAATAACAATATTTTGCAGGCTTGTATCTGCGGTTGGGTAGATGTTTTGGAGCAGGATTATAAGGCAGTATTATTTTGGGTTGAAAAGAGCAAAAAACCTGGGCCTTTAGTGTTCTCAGCAGAAAATATGAACAAAGTTTTTGGAGAATAATATGAGTTCATCAGTATATATAGCGGGTGTTGGAGTGATATCAGCCATTGGGAATAATGTGGCCGAACATCTCTGTTCTTTTGAGAATGAGCAGGCAGGCATGGGTGATATTACCTGGCTGAACACCATTCACAAGGGGGAATTGCCTGTTGCCGAAGTAAAACTGAGCAATGATGAACTGGCTAGGATGACAGGCATGCCGCCGCAAACCAGTCGCACAGCCTTATTAAGCCTTGTTGCAGCGAAAGAAGCTATAACCGATGCTGATATTCCCGGGTTTGACACCTTGCGTACAGGCTTTATTTCGGGCAATACAGTTGGGGGGATGGATAAGAGCGAAGATTTTTTTGTCGACTTCCTGGCTGACAGTAATAAAGGTAAGCTGAGAAATGTATTTGATCACGAATGTGGCAGTAAGACCGAGATCGTAGCCGATAAGTTGGGGATTACAGATTACCTTACCACCATTAGTACGGCTTGTTCTTCATCAGCGAATGCAATTTTTTATGCAGCCAGGATGATCAAAAATGATCTGCTGGATATAGCGATTGCCGGTGGTACCGATGCACTGACCAAATTCACGCTGAATGGTTTTAATACACTGATGATACTTGATAAAGAATTTTGTAAACCGTTTGATGAGCATCGCGAAGGATTAAATTTAGGCGAAGGTGCGGGATACCTGGTATTGGTATCTGAAAAAGTAGCCCAAACATTGAACAAGGCACTATACTGTAAATTGAGTGGGTATAATAACAGCAATGACGCCTACCATCAAACAGCATCATCACCGGATGGCACAGGTTCTTATTTGGCGATGAAGGGCGCATTAGAAAAAAGTGGGTTAAAGCCATCGGATATTGATTACATTAACCTGCATGGTACGGGCACGCCGAATAATGATAGCGCCGAAGGTACAGCTGTTAAAAGAATATTTGATCCGGAATACCCGCCGATGAGTTCAACCAAATCCTATACCGGGCATACGCTTGGTGCGAGTGGTGGTATTGAGGCGGTGTTTTCTGTGCTGGCAATAAAGCATCGCATTATTTATCCCAACCTAAGGTTTAAAACACGCATGAGTGAGCTGCCATTTGAACCCGAAACTGAATTCTTAAATAACCAGGATATCAACCATGTGATGTCGAACTCGTTTGGATTTGGTGGTAATTGTACATCTTTAATATTTTCGAGGGTTTGATATGAAGATTTTTATCCGCTCATCCTCCTGCATATCGCCCCAAAAAACATTCGGAAACGATGATTTTCTAACTGACATAGTAGAATACACCGGTACGCGTTTAAAAGCTATCGAACCTGATTATAAGGAATTCATCGACCCGAAGCAGATCCGCCGTATGGGTCACATTATTAAGATGGGCGTAGCTGCCGCAAAAGATTGCCTGAACAAGGCAAATGTCGAAATGCCCGGTGCGATCATCACAGGAACAGCTTTTGGCTGCATGGAAGATACCATCACCTTTTTAACGCGCATAGTAGAACAAAACGAAGAGTTATTACCCCCGACAGCCTTCATCCAGTCAACACATAATACAGTTGCTGCTCAGATAGCCCTGATGCTGAAATGCCACGAATACAATAACACATTTGTTCATAAAGGTATATCTTTTGAAAGCGCCCTGTTTGACGCTATAATGCTTTTAAGAGAGCATGATGCAGATAATATACTGGTCGGTGGCACCGAAGAAATGGTAGATACAACCTTCAAGGTTTTAACCCGGTTGGGTTTATTCAAAAGGTGGCCGGTTTCTAACTTATCATTACTTTCAACCGAATCAAAAGGCACCATGGGGGGCGAAGGCGCGGTGTTTTTCTTGCTGACAGAAAAAACATCTCCTGAAAATCTGTCTGAGTTAACCGCAGTAAAAACCCTCTACAATACTAATGATATAGAAGAGAGCATTACTAAATTCCTTGCTGATAATTCAATAAATATCGAAGATATAGACCTGTTAATCACCGGCAAAAACGGCGACCTGAAAAATGATGAGATATACAAACAATTAGGAGTGTCATTATTCAAAAATACAGGCCTGGCTAATTATAAGCACCTATGCGGCGAGTATGCAACATCCTCCTCATTTGCTCTGTGGCTTGGAGCCAATGTAATTAAGAAGGGCATTATTCCGGATGTTATCTCTGAAAGAGAGAGCAAAAAAGCTGCTCCTAAAAAAGTGCTGATCTATAACCACTACTTGCAAAAATATCATTCACTAATGTTGCTTTCATCCATCTAATCATCTGCCATGACTATTGCAAATAACGACCTGTTCAGTATTCATAAGATAACGCATGAAGATGGTGTGATTGCGGCAACACTTGGTATAAACCAGGATGGCACAATTTTAAAAGGACATTTTCCCGGACAACCTGTTGTACCAGGCGCTTGCATGCTGCAGATTATAAAGGATGTTTTGGAAAGGGCATTAAATCTATCCCTGAGGCTCAAAAAAGCAGATCATCTCAAGTTTATGACCATGATCGATCTGGTTAATATTTCAACTGTGGATTTAGATATTTCTTATAAATATCCCGGGGACAGCACCATCGGTATTACTGCCAGGTTAAGCAATCCTGATGTAATTTATTTTAAATTCCAGGGGATTTTTGTAGAGGCATAGTGCTTATTTCTCATTGCCAAATTCCAATGGCACCAAGTCCGCTATTTGCTCCCAGGCCATGTATCCTTCAAACAATAAGCCTCCGGGATTGCTGAAATTCCCGTTGTTATCAATACTGATAGTGGCATCCATTAGGTTTACCATGGAGAATTGTCCATTGGGTACTATAGCGCCCTGAGGCCTGTCAATTTTATACCCGCTATCTTTAAACTGATAAACCTCTTTTTCATTTGTATAGACAACAAATAAACAGTCTTTGTAGGTAAGCGATTTGAAATTCTTATCCGTTACTGTTAATAGTGAATCAAATAAAATAGGCCGCTGATCAAAAAAGATAGGTTTTTCTTTATCATATCTAACTCCCGGAGGTGGTTTATTGATGATCTTATACACCCTAAAACCTTCATTAATTACCCTGTCATCGTATATGGATTTCATGAAGTGTGTGATCGATCCTTTATAAGCTATTTCGCGGTTCTTTTTCCAGTAGTTATTTTGCTTATCCGATTTCGCGGTCATTTCCTGGAATGACGGGAAACCTTCATATCTTACAACATTCGTACTGTCGTTATATTCAAACTTATTGAGCAGGTAGCTGATCTTGTACCCCAACGCGTTATTTTCAATAATTATAAAATCATCCGCACTTCCCGTAAGCTTTTTTGAGCGTTTGCTGTAATGGAAATGCATCACCTTTGGATTTAAAATCTTACACTCTCCGGCATTTGGTGTTGTCCCTAAGAATCGTTTTTTAAATTCAGCAAAATGGTCATCCCAATCCGGATCAAAGCTGATTTTAACCTCATTCAGAGAATTTACTTTTGACTTTAAAACTAAATTGAATGCCAAAGGGCTATTTTTCAATATAATCGAAACAGTTTGTGGTTCGTAGCCAACCATTTTTGCGACCAACTCATAAGAGCCAGGAGAAACATTCGACAAGCGAAATTCTCCTGAAGCGTCACATGCCGTAATGATCTTGGTTCCCGTTAAAAATACGGTTGCGCCGGGTAATGTTCCCCCCTTGTCATCTTTTACAACGCCGCTGATGCTATACTTTTCCTGCGCAGATACAGAAATTGCGAAGCCTATTAATGCTAAAAAGATAAGATATTTGGCAAAACTTATTGATAGTCAATATAATGAGTTTTTTTGATTAAGAAAAGTATTATATGCCTAACAACAACTGATTGCCGAATTACTTCGTCCGATGCTTCTCAATATAATCTGCCATAGAATTAATATCCACCAGTACTTTACGGCCTTCTTTTGGATCTTGAATATTGATACCGTATTCCCTTTTCAGGAGTACGATAAGTTCTAATGAATCTATTGAGTCCAGCCCTAAACCATCGCCAAACAAAGGCTCGTCGTCCTTAATGTCGGCCGGGGTTAGGTCTGTTAAGTTTAAAAATAATATGATCTGGCTTTTTAGTTTCTCTTTCAGCTCTGTATTTTCCATCGGTTAATTATTTTTTAGCAATTGTCTATGTAAATCGCTAAATCGTGTCAATTATATTAAATTTTTTCGTTTCAATCCCAAAAAGGTTATCAATTGTAATACCAAAGTAATCAGTACCAGCGGGATAAGGTATTGCATCACGTCGGTTAATTTGCCGCCTTCTAAAAATAAACCGTAGTAAGCCTGCAGGCACCAATGCATTGGCGAAAAATTTGCAATGGTTTTAAGTGGGGTATCCATTGCAAAACTGGGCACCATTAAACCGCCAATAGCTGCCAAAATCACGATGGATATAGCACCGAAACCGTTGCTTTGCTGATGCGTCTCGGCAAAAACACCCACACATATCGCATAGCTTACCGCGCACCATCCACAAATTATGGTCACCACTAACAATCCGAATACATCCAGCGGAATATTTAACCCCGGTAAACCTATAAGCGGAAAGCCCCAGATGCCCAAAGCGAATATCACTACAGCTTGTAGCACCGTAACCGCCACATAGGTGATCTGCTTGGATAACAAACCTAAAGCATAATTGGTTGGCAATGTTTTTAGGCGGATAAAACTGCCACTTACTTTTTCCCTCACCACACTTCCACCCAATGACATGATAACAAAGAACATGGCAAAGATTGTCCATGCAGGCACATTGTGCTGGGCGGCATTGGGTGCGCGCAAGGCCCCGTTTTTCGATACCGGGATCTCATTTATAGCTGCTTTGTTATTTAGCATCTCGTTCTCTAATTTTTCCGGCAGTTGTTTCTCATTTATCGCGAAATAAAGTGTGCGCAGTGTTTCCCGGCTTTCAACAATTTGTAGTGCGCTCTGTAAGCCACCTTTTATCGAAAGGCGCAATTGCTCCTGCAAAACGGGATTATAATATAAAGTCAGTGGACTAACCTCACCAACATATTTTTGAACTGAATCAGCCTGTAAACCGAAACTAACCAATGCTTTACCTGCCACGCTTTTAGCTTTTGTCTTTACCTTTCGCGTAAAATCTGCGGGGATAACTACACCCAACAAGGCATCTTTCTCCTTCATCGAGTCTGTTATCATTTTGGTATCCTGATTTTGGGGGAGGTTGTACACTTTAAATAACCCTATTTTATTAATAGCCTCAATCAGTTGCTTACCCGATTCACCCGTATCCCGGTTACAGATCAGGATTGACATTTTGTTTTTATTTATCAGTTGGAAGGTGCTGTTCTGGATATCTGTTACCACAACAACCAGTACAATGGGCATAATAAACATCAGAGCAAGCCCGATACCATCGCGCATCAGTACCCGGCAATCCTTTATTATGGTGGCCCAGAGCTTAAATATCATTCCGATACTCCTTTCCGGTCAATTCTAAAAACAGGTTTTCCAGGCTTTCCTGGCGGTGTTCTTTTAATAAATTGGCTAAACTGTCCTGCACGATGATCTCGCCGCTGTCTATCAGGGCTACCTGCTCGCACAAACCCTCCGCTTCGCTAAGCTGATGAGAAGTATAGATCAGCGTAGTCCCATTTTTGTTCAGCTCCATCAGGTAGTTAATGATAGCATGACGCGTTTGCACATCCACACCCACCGTTGGTTCGTCCAGTATTAAAATTGCTGGATTATGGATCACCCCTATTGCCAGGTTTACCCGCCTTTTCATGCCACCGGAGAATTGATCGACCTGCTTATTGCGTACATTTTCCAGGCCAAGGATATGTAATAATTCATCAGTTCTTGTTTTGATCTGCTGCCTCGTTAAGCCAGACCATGCCCCGAAAAACTCCAGGTTTTCCACTGGACTCAGTTCCTGGTAATAGGAAAAATCCTGTGGCACAAAACCTATAAGTTTATTTACATCTTTATTTTTTTTGCGGACATCCCTGCCAAGTAAATGGATATCCCCTGCATCCGCAGAAAGCAAGCCGGTCATCAGGCTGAGCAAAGTCGTTTTACCGGCACCGTTGGGGCCAAACAGGCCAAACCGCTCCCCTTTCCTTACCTTTAAGTTCAGGCCGGAAAAGGTCACGCCATCATTGCCCGGGTAATGAAATCCCAGGTTTTCAATATTTACCGCCAATTCATCGCTTAAGCCCATTTTGTATTTTTTAAAGCAAGGAATGCATTTTTTTCCCGTTCGGATATTTCGATCAGGTAGTCGCCCATTTGATTAAAATCTTCCTGACTGCCTAATCTTCCTTTGTATATCCCTGCAGCATGTACGGCAGCAGTTCGCCAAAGGTCGCCCGATTGGGTAAATATTTTTGAAATTTCTTGTAATTCGTCGTTTTGCGCATAAGCCTGTGCTTCCTGCAAAAAAGCTGCATAAATATATCTAAACCCGCCGCCGCCTGTGCCTATCTCCTCCTGCATACGTACCAATTGTGCCAAGTATGATCCCGCCTTTTGCAGGCCCAATTTATCGCGCCAGTTCTTTATTTTTTTTCCTGTGTATTTGATGCCCTTTACCCCGGCAAAGTTACCCGGTATGCGCAGCATTTGGTTCACATTAGTTTTTATCCCGCTGATGATCGCTTTTTTGATTTGCTCATCGGTGATCACATTCTTACTTTTCGGATAATATAATTGCCCCTTCGGCGCTAAAGCCCCTTTTGCAAAACGTACCCGTTCCAGTTCGTAACTGGTGAGTTTGGTGGGTGTTTCCATCACCGGATCGCTGATGAGATAATTATCATCCTCCTTGCCAAAAACGATCAGGTTATGTGCATTAAAATGAAAGCGATATTCTTTTGGGAAATAAGACAGGTAATATACCCCCACCTGGCAGCCAACAGGATGGCCTTCCTGTAATCGTTCATTCAGATAAGTTTCCGCCTGTTCTTTTGAACTGAACTTTTTGCGGATTACCGGGATATCCAGTGCATTACAGGTTCTTTTAAAGATCAGTCCCGGAAAAGTGCGGAAGGCGATTGCCGGTCCGTTATTTATTTTGATGAGCGGGATATAACAAAAAAACAAGCCTGCCCCAATGCCAAATGCCAGCGGTTCGGTGATCTTGTTTAAAGAACTTTCGCGTAATAAGCTGCTGGTGACCCCTGATTCGCAATGTGCCGACTGGTGGTGTTCAAAATCAAGCTTCATGCACGGTCATTGTTTTTAGGTCCTCCACCTTTACATTAAAGGCATCAGCATATTTTTGTAGTTTTTTATCGGATAGTTTATTAAACACTTCGGGCTTTAAATGCCGTTTGATCTGCCATTTCCAAAAACCTGAATAACCAGCCAATATTTCCAAATCCATCAATCTATATTCCATAAAAAATAACAAAGGACTGGCTTCACCATTTAATACCCGTTGTTTGGCTTTTGCAATACGCTCCTGTACATCCTTCCACGCCACGTCCAGCGCATTGATCTTCACATCCCATCCACTGCTTAGCTCGGTCACATATTTACCAGAGCTGTCTGTCGCATAACAAACCTCTTTGGTGATCTTACCAAGCGAGCTCATATCCTGTGGCACATTTTCCTTCTTCATATTGACACGATTAAGTGATTTTATGGATTAGCGGGATCACCATTAACAAACCGTCAGCATTGCGTACATATATGAGAAACGGGCACTTTCCGGAACCAGCAATAACAGCCTTTCGCCTTTTTTCAATCTGCCGCTGTTGAACAATTCATTGATCATCAGGAAAATTGATGCTGCGCCCACATTTCCTACTGTATATAAATTGATAAACCATTTCTCGTAGGGGATACCACCCCCGTAAATTTGTACCAGGTCGTATATCCTGCTCTTAAAAAAGTCGCTGGAAATGTGAGGTAAAAAGTAATCTACATCAGCAGCTGTAAGACCCTTTTTGTCCATTATTTCCTTTATTTTCTTACCACCAAGGTGTACAATGTTATCACTCAGTAAAGTAATATCTTGTTTTACACTGAATATCGATTTATTCATGATCTCCTCAGGCGTATAGTCCATAAAACCTTTCAGCGACCTATCTTCCATCTTTTCGCCACCCATATACATACAGGTATCCATTACATTAGCATATGAGGCTCCTTCTATCCAATCGATGCGCAGGCTTAATGCGTTTTCATTCGGCTTGTCAGACATTAAAAATGCCGAGGCGCCGTCGGACAACATCCACCTTAAAAAGTCCTTCTGAAAAGCGATGAAGGGGTTTTCTTCCATTTCCTTTAGCTTCTGAGCCTCCTCTTCAAACACGTTTGAGACGAGCAATCCCGAAAACCTTTCAGAACCGGTAGCTACCGCTAATTTCGTCTCGCCTGATTTAATAGCGAGATAAGCATATTTAATAGCATGCATCCCCGCACAACATACGCCAGAAGGAGAAACTACTTCTACCGATTCTGCTTCGGGTAACCAACCGTGGGTCATTACACCATGACTTGGCATCATCTGATCCGGGGATGAAGTACCGCACGACAACAACTCAATTTCTTTTATCTTAACAGGATGGTCCTTAAACAATTCCTTCACTGCCAGGGCAGTCATCTGCGCATTGGTATGGGTCGATTTGCCGTTCTTGTCCAACGCGTAATAGCGGTTAACAATGCCATTATTGCGCAGTACTATCTTTTTTGATTTGGACGGACGGCCATCGATATACCCCAAATACTCTTCCATCTCGTCATTCGACACGGGATCATTCGGAAAATAAGCAGAAGTAGCGTTTATATAAACCTGGTTAGACATATTTTATATTACTTGTAAATAGTTCTGTTTCTTAGTTTTAATTCTTTTAGTTGAAAATGGTTTTATAAATATTGCATCTAAGATAAGGAGAACAGGCGCCCCCAAAAATAGTGCAACAAATAGATAATACTTAAATGCCGATATCCATGGTGCTTTGTTTTTCCGTTTGGCAATAAATTTTGCCCAGGCTGCAAAAATAAATTTAGCCTTGCCTTCAATAAACATTAGCGGATATTTCACTACTACAGCTTTCTGATCCAGTAATTCTTGTTGTAAATTACTCAAGTCTCCTGTTTCCAGATGTTTTGCCACTATCGCCCCAAACAGTGCTGTATTGCTGATATCTTCGTCAGACACACCCGGTTTCGGGAAAATATTCAGATAGCGTTCTTTTTTACCCGTTAGCATCCAATAAAAAATGGTAACAAAGCTTACCGGGTTCAAATGTTTATCAACCAAAGCAATATTTCCCACCAGTTTGCCTCCAGCCTCTTTCAGCGATTTCCGTATCCTGTCATACGCATTCAACCACATATTACGCCCCGCGCTGATAGTAACCACCGGTGTATCTTTCAAAATCGCCTTAAAATCAGGATGATTGACTATCGAATTCGACGGTATGCTTGGTGATAAAAACCAGGGCTGATAACCCAGGATCACCAGGTCGTATGATTTTTCCTTCAACCCAAATGGTTGTAACGACGTTGGCACACTCAACACACAATCAGGCATTACAGAAAAAAAGTGATTCCCTTTCCATGGGAATTTATATTCTGTAACGGGCTTTACCTGTACTTTTTCAACTGTTGCACCTGCTTCAGTTATTGGTGTTGTGAATGAATTAATGATGTCGCCCATCTGTCCCGACTGCGTATAATAAATAGCCAATATCTTTTTATCCATTCTGCGGCAAAGTTAAAAACTCTCCTGAGCTTAGCTAAAATCTTCCTTATGCAATACTTTTGAATTTTCGCTATAATCCAAAATAGCATGACGGACTGCGAGGGAAAGGTTCTTAAAACTCTTTATGATCAAGGCTTTATCTTTTTCGATATCCGAATGATATTTTACAATTTTTGGCGCATGTTCCTGTATGATCAGCCTCAAAAAATGAAATTCGGTATTATCAGGGTCAGCTAACAACGCTGTTTCCAGTTTAATACGTCCCTGCTTAAAAAAGCTCAGTCTATCCTTTGGTTTTTTTAGCAAACCCGCTTTTCTCATTAGTAAAGCCCCTTCATAACCATCTCTTTCCTTTTCCGGCGCATCTTTTATAGCTTCTAATTCTGTATTAATAGCGTCCAGTGTAGCTGACTTCATTACTGCATAAAACTCCGCTTTCTCAAATTTTTGTGGATGTGCATTTCCAACTACCAGGCCGGTTAACAGGAGAAAAACACATACAAAAACCAATTTCCATCTCATAAAAATATATTAAACACTACCAAACATAATAAATAATAAGCCCGGGTCAACAGTCAATAAAGCCTGATGTGATCACTATATCATGCTAATAAACTGCTAATCCGTCGATATATTACAAACAATATGCTTTAAAACTAATTAACTTTTGCTTACTTTGAGGCTGCATTTTTTGCAGATAATAAGTATAGTTTAATTAAGTCCCCTCTTAAGACAAGCTAAGAGTATAAAAGTTTAAAAATTTCGAGGTGAGTAAAGACACACCATTTTCAGGCTTATGGGCTATCATCTTAGGAGGATCGAGCGGATTTGGGTTTGCCTCAGTTGAAAAACTTGCCCGGCAGGGAATGAACGTTGCGGCACTCTATCGCGAAACTTCTATTACTGAAAAAGAATTGGTTAAGAGATTTGCAAATATCTCATCCGAAAATAACGTCAGCATTCTGCCCTATAACATCAATGCCCTGAATACAGAAGGACGTGAAAAATTCATCGAAAAGTTCACTTCAGAAAAAGGGGTATCAAAACATAAAGTGAAACTGTTGCTTCATTCCATTGCTCGTGGTAATTTGAAACCATTAGCTGGTACCAAGGACTCTACAGATGAGCTTTCAACAGAGGATATCCAGTTTACTTCTTATGCCATGTCAAACAGTTTATTGGACTGGACGCGGACCATATTGGATGCAGAACTTTTTCACCAGGATGCACGCATCATTGGATTAACAAGCGAGGGCGCTCATAAGCACTGGGATGGCTATGCGGCTGTTTCCATAGCCAAAGCATCCCTGGAAAGCCTCGCAAAATATATGGCAGTTGAGTTTGCTGCTTTCGGCTTAAAAACAAATTTGATACAGGCGGGTATTACAGAGACCTCATCATTAAAAATGATACCTGGTAGCGAAAAACTACTGGAGATCGGCAATAACAGAAATCCAATGGGACGTATGACACAGCCGGAAGATGTGGCGAATGTGATCTCACTTTTATGCACTGATGAAGCTTTCTGGATAAACGGTTCATTAATTCATGTAGACGGAGGCGAACATTGCCGCTGATCATTAAATTTATTTAATGTATAAAGATATATTAAACCATTTGCCGTATAAATCGTCTTTCCGTTTTGTGGACACCATTACAGAACTGGATGAGGATGGGGTTGTTGGTGAATATACTTTAAGACCTGACTCATTTTTTTACGAGGATCATTTTGTAGGCAACCCGGTTACGCCCGGGGTGATCATCACTGAAATAATGGCGCAGATTGGTCTGGTGGTATTGGGTATATTTTTGTTGTCGCAGGATTCAGGCGCTTATGAAAATTCAAACGAAGCGACATTTCCCCTGTTTACCTCGACAGAAGTTTCATTTCATAAAATGGTTTTACCCGGCGAAAAAGTTAGGGTTATATCAAAAAAACAATATTTTCGTTTCAGTAAGCTGAAATGCTATGTGGAGATGTGGGATAGTTCTAACGATTTAATTGCTAAGGGAATGTTTTCGGGCATTGTAAAAAAGGTGGATATTAAAAAATGAACAGGCGCGTTGTGGTAACCGGGTTAGGCATTGTGGCGCCTAACGGCGTTGGAATACCAGCTTTTTTGAATGCTATCCAGCATGGAATTTCGGGGATCAAATTTATCCCGCTATATGAGGAACTCCGCATGAGTTGCCAGGTAGCGGGGCAACCTGAATTTGAATGGGAAAACCTGAGGAATTATATTTCTGAAGTTACTTTCTACGGATTAAAAGGTACCAATATCGGCTACGGTATCACAGCAGCGATGGATGCGTGGACAGATTCGGGCATGCAATTTGATACTGATGAACCAAGATGGGAAACCGGCTGCGTTTTTGGTAACAGCACTCCCGATACCCAGGCTATGAAAAATGTGATTACCCGGGTCGATAACAAGGAGTCTAAAAAATTAGGCTCACGCGTAGTAGAACAAACCATGAACAGCGGTGTTACTTCTTATATATCAGGCCGTTTGGGTTTGGGGAACAAAGTAGTTACCAATTCATCGGCTTGTGCTACGGGTACACAGGCGGTATTGATGGGCTACGAATACATTAAACACGGCTATGCCAAACGAATGGTAGTTGGCAGCAGTGAACATATTGATCCCTATGTTTTTGGCACTTTTGATTCGATGCGGGTATTGTCACGCAAATTTAATGATAGACCCGAGCAAGCATCCCGGCCAATGAGTGCAACTGCGGGCGGATTTGTTCCCGGTTCAGGTGCCGCAGCACTTATACTGGAAGACCTGGAATTTGCGTTAGAGCGTGGTGCTAAAATTTATGCTGAAGTGTTGGGCGGTTCGTCCAATTCGGGCGGGCAGCGCGGGGGTGGATCAATGACGGCGGCTAACTCGGAGGGAGTTATCAGGTGTATTGAGGACTCGATACGTATTTCGGGTATCCATCCGAATGATATTGACCTCATTAGCGGGCACCTGACGGCAACGATGGCCGACAGGCAGGAGATACAGAATTGGTGTAAGGTATTGGGACGCAGCGGAAAGGATTTCCCGCTCACCAATTCACTGAAATCAATGGTGGGACATAGCCTTAGCGCGGCGGGATCCATTGAATCTGTAGCATGTGTGTTACAAATTATGCATCAATTTGTGCATCCAAATATTAACTTAGAGGATCCAAATACTGAAATAATAAATATGGTGAGTGTGGATAGCTTACCAACAAGTATGATAAAAAAGGAAATTAACATAGTGGCGAAGGCAAATTTTGGGTTTGGCGACGTTAATTCCTGTTTAATATTTTCAAAATTTAACAATTAATGACGAGAGAAGAGACTTTAAATG
>Ga0307517_10003308_pt1 | contig 25176 bp, 15 predicted proteins | sample 23_EM_MG_FD_194515 | JGI IMG/M metagenome (GOLD analysis project Ga0307517, IMG submission 194515) | Populus trichocarpa ectomycorrhiza microbial communities from riparian zone in the Pacific Northwest, United States - 23_EM | ecosystem: Host-associated > Plants > Roots > Unclassified | place... | reverse complement strand
CATCAATCTTTATTACAAACTGTTTGCTTGGGTCTGGTAGTGCCAAAAGTAGTGGTCTGATCATGACTTTCTTAAGAGTTTTGAAAGCTTTAACTACCTTTTCATTTCAAACAAAAGCATTTTCTTCAGTAGTTAAGTTAATGGTTCACTAATAGACCCATTACCTTTAACAAACCTCTTGTAATAACCAGTGAGACCTAATAACCCTTTCAATTTCTTAATAGTCTTAGGTAATGGCCGATCCACCATAACTACGATCTTTTATGGATCAGTAGATACCTCATCTTTATAAATTACATGCCCTAAATTCTTTATTTGAATGCTACAAAAAATACATTTATTTGTCTTCGCCACTAATTTATGGACCCTTAATAACTAAAACACTATCTTCAAATGCTTTAAGTGTTTTGAAATGGAGTGACTATAAATTAAGATATCAAAGAACACTAATACAAACCTTTCAAGGTGGCTTCTGAAAACATCATTCATCAATCTTTAAAATGTGGCAGGGGTATTGGTCAATCTAAAGGGTATAACAAGGGATTCATTGTGGCCATTATAGGTCCTTAAAGTAGTTTTGAACTCTTATGTAACCATCTTGATTTGGTGATATCCAGATCTTAAATCTATTTTTGAAAATACAGTAGCACCCACCAATTGTTCAAGTAACTTATCCACCAATGATATATGAAATTTTTCCTTAATTGTATGTTTATTAAGAGCCTTATAATCAACACAGTCTCTAGAACTTGTCCCTTTTCTTAACCAAAACTATAGGATAAGCAAAAAGGTTGTTACTAGGTTGAATCACCCGTAACTCCATCATCTCATTGACCATCTTCTCAACAACATATTTTTGTAACCCAAAGTACCTATAAGGTCTTAAGTTGACTAGTTGGGTCTCTTCTTTAAGAGGTATATCATGGTCATGATGTTTAGAAGCTAGTAATCTTTTTAGTTCATTGAAAACCTTCTAGTAACTTTTCAACAAATAGGCTAAAGTAGAATTTCCTTTCAAGGTAGGAGTTAGATTTACAGTCATGGAGCATATTGTAGAGCTAGAGTCTGTGATGAAATTTATACAGTATAGGCTGATTTTTGCTAGTTGGGAAGGACTAATTGAAAAATTATAACATTGTTCAAGCTTGATAACTTGTATATGAGCATGATTGCTGCCCTTAAGTATCACCTATCCCACTTAAAAGACATCCAAAGCTCATTGTAATTGGAAACAATATCACCCAACATAGCCAACCATTAGATTCCTAGCACCATGTCACAATTATTTAAGTCTATAATGAATACATCAACCTCGAGATTCTCTCATTGCATTCTTCATTTAAAGTTTTTACATATAGTGTGCAACTTATCATTTTTCCATTAGCTGCTTCAACTGTTAGGGGTTTAATAATAGTAAAATTGCATTATAACTTGCCAACAACTTTAGAGTTTATAAAGTTATGTGTATTACCTGAGTTTATCATAATAAATAATGAATTTTTATTAACCTAGCCAATTACCTTTAAGGTATGAAATTCAACAATACATTTAAAAACATTATTATAGATATGAAGAATGATCTCTTTATGTTCAAAACTATCCATCCCTGTTTTCTCTCCTTCAACATCCTCCTCCCCATCAACTAACTTAGTGAATATAGTCTTTTATTCTTACATATATAGCCAGATACAAACTTCTCATCACATCAACAACATATACCTTTGGTTATCATTTCGTTTAATTCCCTACTCTTTAAGGATTTAGTAGGTTTAACATGGATTTTGTTACAATAGTTTTCAGTTGGTGTGGGTAATAAGTCACTCTAGGGAGGTTTTGGAATGCTAGTAATTAGTAAGGGTGAGTTTCTGTAATGGTTTTGATGTGGATTGAGTTTGGTTTAGGTAGTTTGGGTTATGGTTTTAGAGGTGTGTATTTAGAGGGATTAAAGTGGGTACACCTATAGAAAATGATATTTTCTTGTAAATGAGCTAGATTATAGGCTTGTTTTAAAGCTTTAGGTTCAAGCATCTTGACTAGATTCTTAATTTGAATCTCTAAACCTCCAATGAAGAACACTAATGCTTGTTTCTTTAAGATCGCAACTGTATTCCATAGAATATCAAAATCCTGTATGTAGGTCTCTAGAGTTTCTATCTGTATGAGGTCCATGAGCTCCTATAATGGATCTTTTTTGCCTTCCAAACCTAGCACATAAGGCCTCAACATATGAAAGAGAAGAAGAGAGAGAGAATCCAAATTGGTTATCTTTCATTCATGCTAAAATTCACTAGCAATTCATTAAATATATTGACAATCTTAAAACTAGCTAATAATTCCAAATCTGAGCTAACACGTGGCTTACTGACCAACTAACAAGACAATAAGTAAAACATTGCATTTCAACTCAAGAAGCCCTTATCAAATGCTGCGTTTCAACACCCAACATCAATTTAAATTCTAGCTAGCCTAATTTCATTCTCATCAATCTTACTTATTGAGAACTATCTGTGACCATAGTTATTAAACCCGACCTGAGGGTCGGGTTCCGGGTCAACCCCGAAAAATAAAAATAAAAATATTTGAGGTTTTAATATCCCACTTGAAAAAGGTTAAGAAACAATTCATGTGGATGTAGACTATATATATTGTAAATAATAAAGTTTAAAAGATTATTTCAAAATGCTTTTTATCTCTAACAAGAAAGATAATATCATATCCTTTTAAGTTGAATTATTTAAACCAAAAAGATTTTTTATCCCACATTGAAAAAGCACAACTTTCTTCTATTGAACATAAAATATATATACTAATGGGCTTCCAATCCCACATTGAAAAAATAAAACCTTCTTCTAGTGTTCATATAATGAACTTTGATATAGGTTAGTAACCAATAAGAAAATGGTGGTAGGCTCGCGCGTATAAGGTTGTGTCGAGTAAGAGGAAAACCTTTGATTGCCTCTTATACGCGGGGCAACGACTATGCTTTTTAGACCTTTTATCTTCATTAATAATTTGTTATTGAACACTATTACATTTCTATTTGAGTTCCTCTGATTTATTTTTTTGAATTTCTATATCTTTAAAGTGATCAGTTAGTTGAGGAGGAACCTAATTGAATACTAGAGTTCCAACATTTCAAAAGGTTTTTGCCTGCAACGACTATGCTTTTTAGACCTTTTATCTTCATTAATAATTTGTTATTGAACACTACTACATTTCTATTTGAGTTCCTCTTATTTATTTTCTATTTGAATTCCTATATCTTTAAAGTGATCAGTTAGTTAAGGAGAAACCTAATTGAATACTTGACGTCCAACATTTCAAAAGGTCCCCCTATGCGTGCAAGGAAAAATATTGCTCATTTTAGGACTGCAGAAGGGAATGAGAAAAACGACAACCTAACATGTTAAGATGTTAAAAAAAAAGAGTAGGCTCTTTGCCTTAAAAAAAAAATTAACATTAAAAAAAAAAATTGGGTTTCTTCAAATTCTAAATTAACTTAATGTGTCAAACAATTTTTTCTAGAGTTAATTACAAGCCCAAGGGTTTTTTTTATTTAGACCCAAATAGAGTTCGGATCACCGGATGAACCCACGAAGCCAGTCTAATAAGCATGCCTGTGACACGGTCTTGTATTTGTATATCCACATTTCAAGTGATAAAACTACATGTCGCCTATCGATCTTCTCCTCCCTCTCTGCCTCTTTTTGGCGGGAATATAGAAATCAGGAGGTCATCTATCAAACAAATACATAAGACAGAGGAGAGCCCCAGCAAATATGAACCCATCAAGACCCATCACCCCTTTCAGGCTAGCCTCTCTTCTTCGTCTCCAAAAAGACCCTAAACTCGCTCTTCAACTCTTTAAAAATCCAAACCCAAAAACCCCTTCGAAACCCTTTCGCTACTCTCTTCTCTCTTATGACCTCATCATTACCAAGCTTGGCCGTGCTAAAATGTTCAATGAAATGCAAGAAATCCTTGCCCAACTCAAAGAAGAAACCCTTTTCACCCCTAAAGAGGCTCTCTTTTGCGACATAATCAATTTCTATGGCCGTGCTCGCCTCCCTGAAAATGCACTCAAACTGCTCGTTGAATTGCCTTCGTTTCGTGTCCAAAGGACGGTAAAATCGTATAATTCCTTGCTAAGTGTATTCTTGATGTGCAAGGATTTTGATAAAATGAGGGAACTTTTTGTGGGTATCGAGAAATTGGGGAAAGCAGATGCCTGTACCTATAATTTATTGATTCGTGGGTTTTGTGCGAGTGGGAGATTAGATGATGCGTCCAAGGTGTTTGATGAAATGACTAATAGAGGTGTTAGTCCTAATGTGATTACATTTGGTAATTTGATTTATGGGTTTTGTTTGCATTTGAGGTTGAAGGAGGCTTTTAAGCTGAAGACGGATATGGTTAAGGTCTATAGGGTGTATCCTAATGCTTATATTTATGCGTCATTGATTAAGGGGGTTTGTAAGAATGGCGAGTTAAGTTTAGCTTTTAGGCTTAAGAAGGAGATGATTAGAAATAAAATTGAGTTGGATCCAGCAATTTATTCTACTTTGATTAGTGGGCTTTTTAAGGCTGGGAGAAAGGAAGAGGCTTTAGGTGTTTGGGAGGACATGAAAGAACGTGGGTACAAACCCGATACTGTAACTTACAATGTGATTATTAATTTGTTTTGTAAGGATAAGGATTTTGAAGCAGCTTATAGATTGTTGGATGAGATGGTGGAGAAAGGGTGTAAGCCTGATGTTATCAGCTACAATGTGATACTTCGAGAACTGTTTGAAGAAGGGAAAAGGGGTGAAGCAAATGATTTATTTGAAGATATGCCAAGACGTGGCTGTGCTCCTGATGTTGTTTCCTATAGGATTCTTTTTGACGGGTTTTGCAATGGGATGCAGTTCAAGGAAGCAGCATTTATTTTGGATGAAATGATTTTCAAGGGTTTTGTTCCTTGTTCTGCCAGTATATGCAAGTTTGTTAATAGGTTGTGTGAGGGAAAGAATGAAGATTTGTTAAGGTCAGCTTTTAATACTCTGGAAAAGGGAAAACTTGTCAATGTAGATTTATGGAGGATGGCTGTTGCCATGGTATTCAAGGATGATAAACTCTCTAGTTCATTTAACCTCGTTGATAGTTTGATAGATGTTATGAACTAACACCAGGACAATAATATTCTATTCAGTTATTTTCTGATGAGGCACGTAATTGATTTAATTTCTTCTTATGTGAGTGAACAGCAGTATGAGATTTATCGCATACATGATTGTGTGTTTTCCCGCTCCTTGCATTCCTACATGCTCGCAAACACTTAGGGTACAGACTGTGTACTTCTTTCTGGCTGCAAAGTTATTTGTCGGACTGGTCCATAAATTAAAAAGTGACATCAGGCTTTGCAAGATTTTGACTCGCAGTGAAAGTTACTGAATCTGGTTGATATGAAAATATGGATGTTTCCTATGAGAATTGGGTTGTGCTATTTGATGAGTATTTCAGTTCCCTTTCTGATTCCAAGACAGTCTCCTTTTAAGAAGCCTTTGGATCTTTAAGCTTTCAGAATGTCATTGGAAATCTTTGTCCAGGTATTGTCCAAATCATTGCTGCACATATAGATTCTTTCTCTTTTGTGAAAGCTGCCTTTGAGTTAGATCTTGGGATTGCATTTTCAGTTAAATTCCTATTATGAACAATTATTATAGTGATCCTCTGAAAATGTACCCATTCATTTTGATTAAGATTTGCCCTGGTCATTTTTGCTCTCAGCATCATTTTTTCCTGGCTGTTGGGACGGGAGGTAACATAGGCCAGGGTTCCTTGTCCTTGCTGTTATTGGAATCTTATGTGGGATGTATCAAGGAACTTCAGTGACTATCAGTGGACAATTTTACAGTCTACAATTGACTAAGTATCTCTTCTTGGTTTATCTGTTCTTCGTGCAATCTAAGTTCTGTTTCCTGCAAACATGATGAGTTGTTGAATGACCTTCAACTATATTATTCACTCTCTTTCCTTTCATACCTGAGTTGGTTTAGGTGCATCCAAAGATATGATTGACACATGGCTGTCCCTCAGTATTCCGGAATGATCTAATCTGATATTTCTCTTACATCACATACTTGAGGTAGTCTACTTATAATTTAACCATCATTGTTTTTCATGTCTCTCTTTCCTGGTATTTGCACTTCTCTCTTTCGATGTGTGTTTCATATAGAGAGGTTTCTCTTACTTGACTGAAAGACACCTTACACACATGTTCATTTGTCTAAATTACAAAAACTTTCTGATAATGTTATAGCCCTTGGCTTTGTATAAATCAATCGATCTGTGCACTTTTGAATTCATGTTCTACGCCAAAGCTTTCAGGAATCATGGGATTCCTCTATTTATTTATTAGCCACTTTTTCTTGAGTATTTTATAATTTTGGAAATTGGGTTCTGTTTGCAGAATGTCTTGCATTAAGCATGGAATAAAATTGGGTGCATTGGGCTGCATTCAGTTAGAAGAGTTAGAAGGTATACCGTACATGCTACGAAGTTAAATGAATTTCTATGGCAAGTTTATAAGTGCTAAACATGTATGTATACGTATATACATAATTAAACACACACAAACTTGATTCTTGAGTTTGGATAACTCTGACTCAACTTTACAATATAAATGGATATATTCATTTATTTTTCTGCAAGGAACCGTATGATAAATAGATGTTGAAAGTTCAGTTCTTTGGAACTAAGCAGTCGTATCATATCCTTTTGCAAGACCCAAGGTACTCATGTGACCTTTTGATGATATGGACGTTTGTGGGTTAAGCTATAATGTGCTGGATCTCCCTTCACGGGAATTTCAATGAAGTCTGTTCACAGGCAGTGAAAATTATCATGTTTGGGAACCCTTTAACAAAACTTTTGTCAAGTGTAGAGAACTTGGAGCAATCCAGGTCCATTTGGTAGTCATTGCCAGTCCCAGCTGTTTTGAATTATGACATAGATGATACTGGAAAGAATATTTTTTGTAGCAGAAAAAATCTTGGTTTTTGAGTCCTTACGTGTTTGATTAGAACTATTTAACTTAGGAAAAATACAATAGATTTCAATCCTAAGGATGGCTTGATGATAGTGAACTTGAAAATGAATCATCAGATAGACTGAACAACCTTTAAGTCCTATCTTCGTAAGGCCATAAAACAGCATTCCTTCTTATGAATGCTATTTACTGTAGGACGCTATATGTGACGGTAAAGAAACAGCGTGATTGTTGCTGTTCTTGTTTAGAAGGCAATGCACTAATAAAAGTGAAGAGAAACAAACAAATACATTTTGGTAGAGCTTCTTTTTGATGAAAATTCTATCCTTCAATCATTTCTTCATATTTTTGACTGACAAGAAGACTAGCTAGGTAAGACAACTTGAAAGGAAATGGACAATAACTAGCTGTTCTACAGATAGGGAAGCATGCAATCCTAGCCTGAGAGTACAAGTTTTTTTTATGAATAATCTTCTGCGTCTTTCTTCTTTACCATTTCTATTGTTCAACCTAGACCATCCTTACGAACCATTGTGGCTTTCCTGTTGAGAATACAATAAATCCCATGATCAGTCCAATCAGCAGCCCACATCCATAACCTATCATTGCAAACTTCCAATTGAATAAGCTTGCAAGATCTTCTTTCTCTTGGAATGGTGGGGGCTGTGGGGTCACATCATTGCTGCATTTCACTGATAATGGATATGCATATGAATCAATCTGCAAGTTATCAAATTGACTGCCTCGAGGAATTGGGCCTGCAAGCTGGTTATATGAGACTGCCTCGAGGAATTGGGCCTGCAAGCTGGTTATATGAGAGGTTAAGTACTGCGAGAAAGTTCAGCCTTGTTAATTGTTCAGGAATGTCTCCACTAAGCCTGTTTGATGATAGATCTAAATTCTAGTGCTTTCAGGTTCCCAAGCGATGATGATATTTGACCAATAAGGCTGTTCATTGAAAAATTAAGGACTACGAGTGAACTAAGAAGTCCGACTTCCTCTGGAATCTGTCCTTCAAATTGATTGCTTGATAGGTCAATGGCTGTAAGATTCTCTCCATTGGAACCTCAGTCCCTTTCATCGTCAAAACCACAGAATCCTGATAATATAGTCCCCCACAAATACTCGGGTGTAGCTTTAACTTCATCCACTTTCTTCATAGCTTGAAAATTTGCAGAAGGCCAGTGAACTCGTTATGTGAGAGATCAATGATTCTCAGACTACAGAAAGGAGATATCACAATGAGATTATCTATGGAACCATGGAGTCTGTTAGAGCGCAGCACCAGAACCTGCAGCTTAGGAAGAGTTTGCAGCCAATTGGGGAAACTATCATGTATGTAATTGTTTCCTAGATCGAGGACTTCCAACATTTTGCAATTAACTAAGGATCGTGGTAATGATCCTTATAACTCATTGGCATTCAAGTCAAGACTTCTTATTTTATTTCCCTCTGTAAATGTTTCTGGAATGGTGCCATGGAAGTTGTTCATCCCCAAATTCAACACGGATAGTTCAGTACTAAAAGCTCCTCAAGCACTGTGGAATGTTGCCACTCAAACTATTATTAGATAAGTTAATGATCTGGAAGGTGGTGATACTGCAAATCCAAGGTGGGATTTCTCCAGTCAGTTTATTGTTTGCTATTAAAAGAATTCATAGATTGCGAAGGAGTTGGAAATGGTTGTTGAAGCAAATTGGAAGTTAAAGAAGAAGAAAGGTTCATCAAAGAACCATGATCAACTGAAGGCATTTATATAATCAAGGAAAATCTCTCTTACTAGAGCAAGGTTTTGGGCAATCATTTTCATAGCTGGGCCTTCTAGTGTCAATGGTCCATTAAAAGATAGATCGAGAGAGATCAATTTTTACCAGTGAGAGATTTTATATGGGACTTGACCTAAGAACCATGTGTTTGAGAGGTTAAGATAATTGAAAGCAAGATTTAGTCTCCGAAGGTCTGAAAGTTGGAAGAGTGGGATTGAGGTTGTCTCTAAAGACCACTACAACTAATGTCAAGAGCTATAACATGACCTGTGACTCCATGACATGTGACTCCATCCCACGAACAGCAATCTGTTCCAGCCTTCCAAGAAACCATCCTTAAGTTTGAGTAAAGCAGAGCTTTCATCTTCGGAGCATGATTGCGAGAAAGTAAGTTGATAATGAAATTCAACACGAGGAGGCAGAAGATGACATCACCAGCCCCATCCAGACCAGCTCATTTTCTCATCCCAGTCTGAGATTAAAAGTGAGGTGATTGTTTGAGCAGGAGGTATAAGATGCTGAAAGTAATAAGCGATTTCCTGCTCTAATATTACCAATATATCAGTTGCTGGTCATGATCTCCTGAACATATCCTCAACAATTATTTTTTATCATGAAAATCCATTGAAGCACTCAAAACATCAGAACTATGTCATTAGAATAAAATAATAAAACAAGACCCTTTGGATTCAAATACAATGATCATCAATGCTCAAAACATCGGTGCTTTAGGAAGGAGAATGTGGGAGTTTTCAATGCCTTTGTCATCCTTCCAGAACAGCTTTCATGTGGCCTCTCAAACAGTCAAACAAAAGGGTTAGTTTACACCCTCGGATATAAGATAATGGGTATATAACTCCAGGTTTTTTTTTTTTTCTTTTCACGTGGGGTGTTAGGATCAGCTTGCGCGCACCTTAACTAATCTCCATGGGTCCTGAAGTTAATGACCAGGTAAGCCTCCAGTGGCCATCAATATTAGCAACCACAGAGTTCGAATATAAGACCACAGAGAAAGTAAACCTCTTGATCCCAAACTTCTTACCACTAAATCATCTACTAGATGGTTAACTCTCGTTTTTAGTTACCTCTAGCTGCGTTGGCACTAGATCCATCGCTTTTATTATCAAAAAGTATATAGAATAGTTGTTTGGTCTACAAGTTGTTTTATGTTTAACTGTTAGGTTGATTATAAAAAAATAATAATCTCTTCTTGTCATTAATCTTCTTTGTAGAAGAAACAATAAGGGATTTGAACTTATGCGGAAACGATCACAACCACAATGCAAATTGAACTTAGTTTTAGAATGAGATGTTAGAAAATCGATGGTATATGATATCTACAATGCCCAATGCTTGATTAACTTGCCTGACTTACCAGGGTGTTTGATATTTTGACAGAATCAGATTTCGATCACCTTATCTTTGAGTTAACCAATTCCCATATGACACACAAAAACATGTTTTATATCAACAAAGTTTCTTTCTTTTTTTTTTAATTTTTTTATTGTGAGAGTAAGGAAGCTATTATTTCGAGGGAAAATCTACCACTTATGTATGAATATACTTGCTATTTAACCTGGGCTAGATATATTCTTCTTTAACAAAAAAAAATATATATGTAAGCTTATTTTTGACATGTTTTTATAAATAAATAAAATTTAAATGCAAATCAAAAAGCTTATGTATATATATAATTAAATAAATTAAGAATTATATGTGTTAATAAACAAAAAAAAGTTATTAACGACAACTAAAAATAAAATTAAAAAATCAAAAAACAAATATAGATTAAGATATTTAATCTCACAAGATGAAATATTTTTCCGGTTGTATTTATTGAATTTATTTATTAAAATTATTTTTTATTCAATTAAACAATAATAGAAATAAAAACACACAATAAATTGATTGAGTAAAACAAAAGAAAAAAATATATTAGAAAACAAATATTATGCAAGACTGCACATATTATAATAATTATATAAAAATAAATATTTTTTATTTTAAAAAATAAATTTCATCTATGCAAAAGATAAAAAAAATTATAGATAAATCAAAATAATCTTCTAAAACATTAAATACACATAACACCATTAACAAAAATCTTTATCCAAAAAGGGTTAAATATGCAAAAAAATAATAATCACAAAGAAGGATATTAATTGAAACATATATTTAAAAGTTATTTTAAAAAAGAGACATATTAAGGAAATATATCAATTAAAAAAACAATATTAGAAAAAAAATAATAGCCCGAGTTTCATGTCTTAATTCGTCAAACCTATAATCTAGACAATGAATTCAACCGGGTTCAATAATATATATATATATATATATATAGCCCATGATCATGGCCTATGACCCAATGCTCCTAAGCTATTGTAATGAAAAACCCAGGCGCGTAGGTGGACATTTAAGCCTAAGCTTGAGGGCTTGGGCTTGGTTTTATTTATTTTTCAATTTTTTAAAGGTGCGAACGACCTTTAAAGCTGACGATGTGTCTTTTGTTTAGATTTCAGATACCATTATGGTGGCTAGAAAATTAAGACAATGACTTTTTTGTCTAAAAAAACCCCAATTACTTAGTCATTCTAACCCAAAAACACATCATCAACACATCAAAAAAGAAAATATCCGGGATTGAAAGTCAACCAGGACAACTTGGCTGGTTTATGCATTGTCATGCTTTTAAGGCATGTACAACCTCTTTCGATCGCTTACCACCACCATTCGTGGATGCATTTGAATTGCCACAACGAGACCTTTCTGGTGGTGGGTTGCGTGTGCGCAACAGTGCAACGATGAGGCTCTAATGGCTTTTTGTTTCTTTTTCTCCCTCATTTCAGTCTCTTTTCCTCGAAAATTGTGTTGGCCTGGAAAAGTTAAAAGGTGTCATATTATTTTATTCTAGTATCAAATTTGGTCATAATTCTTTTGATTTCTATTTGTTTTGTTTTTTATCCTTTTTTTAAATTGATTTTGTTTTCAATTTTGTTTCTCAACATTTTGTTTCATTTAGTTTTAATATCAAATTTGATCCTTATTCTTTTGATGCTATTAGTTTTGTTTTGAATCCTTTTTAAATTGTTTTTTTTTTAAATTTTATTCCTGACCATTTTATCGATTAGGATTTTGGGTTTTCCATCCATAGGGTAATCCAGGTCTCATGACCAAAGTTATTGGTTTGGAAGATTAGCCTAACTAGACTCTTTTTTTAGGTCTTTTATAAAATTGATTTTTTTAAAAAAATTTCATCATTCAATATCACAATTTCATGTCTTAACTCACAAGTTTGACATGTTGATCTGAGTTAACTCGAGTTGACTCAACTTTTTTTATGTTGTTTTTTTTTTTCAATTTCATCCTTCAACATTTGGTGGGTTTAAGAATTAAGCTTCATTATTTTTTCAATTTCATCTCACTGGTTTATAAAAGCATCTATTAGTTCATCCATATAGATTGTTTGTGGCAAATCTTCATCTAGCTATAGTAGATGCCTACTGACTGCACAAAACCTCTAGTTTCTACAAGCCTGACTGTATTATTCTCTTCTGGTTAGAGAGAACTCATCCTTGAGTTCTATTCTTTCTTCAAATAAGATGTCAAATGTTGCACGTTACAGACATCAAAAGGCTTCAGATAGCTAGAAAGGTGAAGTCTATAAGCATTATTATTAATTTTTTACAAGACCTGGCAAGGGTTTATCTCTTTTTTCATCAACTTGTTATAATATCCTACTAGAAACTTGTCACGAGTGAGTACTACCCACACACAATTACTTATCTCAAACACTACTCTTCTTTGATGGATATCGGTTAGGGCCATATATTTTGTATTGTTTTACTTACCTTATAAGCAATCTACGTACCATCAGTTTGGACACTCAATCATCTAATACGAGGAACATGTGTTATCTTTATCACGCTAGAAGGATTCTGTTTGTAGAGTATCTCAAATGGACTTGATTGGGAGATCAAATTTTGAGACATGTTATAAGCAAACTCTACTCATAGAAGGTGATATCCCATTATTTTGGGTATTCTTCCACCAAACTTCACATCAAGCATCCAAGGTTACGGTTAACCACCTATATATGTCCATTTGTTTAAGGATTATAAGCACTGTTAAAATTCAACTAGGTTCCTAGCTTTCCTCGTAATCTCTTCCAGAAATTACTCATAAACTTCACATCTCTGTCTAAAATGATAGACCTAGGGATACCATGTAAGAAAATCACCTCGTTAAAGTAAATATGGGCTATCTAGGATGCAACCATGTCTTTCAACTTGTTATGAAATGGATTATTTTTTAGAACTTGTCCAAAAAAAGGAAAAGAGAATCCATTGCTTGTTGGGTATGAGGTAAGCCTAACACAAAATCCCTACTAACATCCAACCATAAAGCATCATGAACTAGCAATTGGGTATATAGCCCTACTTTCGATAAGGAACCTTAAGACCTTTAATAAATAGTACATCTCTTCATAAAACTGGATACCTAACTTGAAAACTTTGGCCAATAATAATTTAATGACACCAAGGCTATTGTTTTATCACGCCCATAATATTTCTCACAGTGCAACTCATAAATGACAATTCACAAGCATTAAGTTATCTCAGTTATCTTCATGCATACTTATTTGAAAGAAGAGTCACCTGACTATAAATCTCAAAAGTATCAAACCCCATCACCTAGGCATTTATAGTACCGAGCATGGTAACTCATCTACTGAGGGTGTTAGCTACTTTGTTAAGATTGCTATATTAGTACATCAATAAAAAGGTAAACTCTGAAAGAAAAGACACGCACTTTGTATGCCAATGACTTAACCTATACTACCTATTTATATACTTCAAAGCTTCATGATTTATGATTAGAATAAACTCCTTTTATAAAAGGTAGTTTTGCAATCCTTTAGAGCTTGAACAATAACATAAAACTCTAGATCATATGTAGAGTAGTTTTTATTTGAACTAGATGATATCTCACTAAAAAAGGCATTTGGTTGTCCATTTTGGATAAGAACAGCTTTAAGGCCTATCCAAGATGCATCAGAGTTGACTTCAAATAGTTTGTCAAAGTCAAGAAGTGCAAATACAAGAGCTTTAATCATCTTCTGCTTCACTAGCTAAAAATTATCTTCGACATCATCTATTCACTGAGAATTTCTTCCCTTTAAGCACTCTCTAATGAATGCAATCAAGGAGCTAAAATCTTGAATGAATTTTCTGTAGAATGATGCAAGTTTATGAAAACTCTAAACTTTATAGATGTTTTTTAGCGTTGGCCAATCTACAGTCATCATGACTTTGAAAGATCAACCTGAAATCCATCCATTAATATAACAAAATCTAGAAAAAGTAACATTACTAGTGAACAACTTACACTTCTTGTAGTTGATAAATAACTGCTTATTCTGTAAAGTGGTAGAGACAACTAGTAGATGCTCTAAATAAGACTTTGGAGTGAGACTGTAAATCAGGATGTCTTTAAAATAAACCACAATGAATATGTCTATGAATGATCTCAACACCTGATGTATGAACCTTATAAAAGTGTTGTGAGCATTGGACTTACCATACTACATAACCATCAATTTATACAACCCATCCTATGTTTTAAAGGTTGTTTTCCACTCATCCATCAATTTTATTCAATATGATCATAACCACTCTTGAGATCAATATTGAAAAATACCTTAGAACCTACTAATTGATCCAGCATGTCATCTAGTCACGGAATTGAATACATGTACTTCATCGTTATTTGGTTAATGAATCGATCGTTTACACAAATCTACTAGAAACTAACATTTTCTAAGACTAAAAAGGCTGAAACTACATACTAATGTTTTCTCAAATATACCTATTTTCCAGTAACTCCACCACCTACCTTTGCAACTCTTTAGCTTTTATAGGGATAAGCCTATGTGTTGGTTTGTTTGGTAAACTAGAATTAGAACCAAATTAATCCAGTGTTGTATCTCTCTTATAGAGGCAATCCTTGGGGTAACTCTTCTGACATCAAATATGTACTTTCTATTAGCATATATTTTATTTTTGAGTACTTTCATCAACATCATCCTCTTCTTGAATTTTACTACTACTAAGTATTAGGGTATAAACTACTCGTTCACTCCTTATTTTCTCTATAAACTACGATAAAGACAATAAATTCTTCATCTTTTTAGTTTTTAGCTCCATTTTCTTCCTTATAGATGCCAATACTATACATTTCATCTTAATACTAAGGGTTAACATATTCCTCCTCTTATCATGAATAAAACTTCTATTAAACTACCATGACCTCCCCAACAGAACATGGCATGCATCCATCAATACCACATCACATTACACACTATCAATAATTACCTTAATGTCTTTATTCATCCATGTTAGTTTGTAGGGCTTGAGATGACTTTCAGTTGCTAGCTGTAGTTTTTTTACTACCTCGTTGACTCTACATTCTAAAAGCTACCATTGTCTATTATCAAGCTACAAACCTTATATTTTCTGGTCCATGTAGAATATAAAATAATAATGCACTATCAATATTTTTTTGAATCACATTGGGCATCAACAAATTCTTTTTAATGACAAAGGTAGTACCATTATCTCTATGCAAAATCTCTTCACTACTATTTGAGTCATTATAGATAATATCAGCCACATCCATAAATTCCTTTATCAACATATCCTTACCCGGATAACTCTAAGATTTGTTACACTCGTTAGCTTGATGCTCTATTCTTTATATCTATAAAAACAAATTTTGAAATAAGAACCAAAACCCTGACTTATTATTTGTGGAGTCTACTGAGTTGGCTTGGGTTGGATGGTCATCATCCTCTTGTTATTGTTGTGTTCTCTTATATTATTCCTTTTTCTCTAGAAATTTATGTTAATAGCCTTATTAACTTGCTACTTATCCATTGTCAAGGTCCTTTGATACGCCTCCAAAACTATTCACAAATATTATCGGCACAACATGTCCTATATAGTTATCATAACCCACTTAGTTACCCCACCACCAGTTACTCTTTGGTTTTTACCAAGTTATTCCTAGCCACTAATTCGTAAAAATCATCAGTATATTTGTTAACGGATTTACATTCTTGTTTTAGTGCGTAAAGCCTTTGGTATAGGGTTTGTCTGTAGCCAATAGCCAGACCCAGCCACGGTTGGGCTTGGCAATATGCCAAGCCCATGGTGCGCTAAGTCCTAATTTTAAAATGAAATCACTTTCATAGTTATATTGGAAATCAAATATCCTAAGACATGAATGAGTTTTTTAGGAATTTAGATTTCATTAACTCAACATACATAAAAATGCAAGGTATCGATGAACCAAAATTTTATCAGTATATCTTTATATATCTTAAAAAAAAAAATACTAAATCAAGAAAGACATACGAGTATAATTTTTCTGAATACAAACATGCTTTAGTGGAGGGGCGCTGTGTTCGGAGCTAGCCAGACCCAGCCACGGTTGGGCTTGACAATGTGCCAAGCCCCGGGTGTGCTGGGTTCTAATTTTAAAATGAAATCACATCCATAGTTATATTGGAAATCAAATATCCCAAGACATAAAGAGGTTTTTAGTTATCCCGGGTGCAATGTGCCAAGCATGAAACAAATAGTTGACTAGTTTGATCAAAGGATTTAGATAGTAGCCAACTTTATTATTACTCCTATCAACCGAATGACCAGATCATTTGGTAATCCTGATCCGTATACCAATTTGTATAATTCATGAGATGTTAGTTCAATTTTTAGTTTTTTTTTTCAATTCATGCAATACCCAAAGATTGTTCATACTTACTAATCTCATTCTATCATAAAAACATCTATTTAATCCTTTATTCATTAAAACATAATTTACATATCATTCTCATATATAAAATACACTAATTTTCCTTAATAATTCAAAACTAGCTCAAACCAAGATTCCTTGCCTCTTAAGTATAATAGATTAAGGTAACTAGAACAAAGAAATTATATTCACTTCTTTTCCTCTTCTTCTTCTCCTTCAAAACCAGCCCTCTCCCTTAGCTAAATAGTCCAAGAAATTCTTCAATTTTTTCTTGCTCAATTCCTTACCCCATCTCTCTTTGATATTTACTTTAACTTTTTTTGGTGTTTCTAGCAAGAATTTTCCATATATTTTGCTCAAATCTCATCTATTTTCTCTACCATGTGGCCGACCAACTTGGCTTCCTTTGAAAGCCAAGTTTGTATATTTATATATCCCTCAATTTTATATTTACAATTTTCCATTGTTCTTTTATTCAATCAATTTCTTATCTAACCAAGCATCTTGTCTCAGCTTATGTTTAGAGTTTGTTATATTAAAGTTTAATCCCTAAAACTTCATTTAAAAACCACTATATATACATACCTATATATATCATTTTATTTTCTTCATTAGGTTAAGTTTTTAGCACTTTGCTAATACCTTAATATTTTTAATCGAGGTCTTACAAGTTAAATCTAGATGAAGATCAATAAAGATAGATGGATCCTTATTTAGAGCATCTAGTGTGGAAATGCTTTTCAAGTTAGGTGTAACTTCTTTTGAGTATAGGAGTGAGAGTATATTTGTACCTACTCGTTTGCATCATATCATTCTGCCCTATTTTTTTAAGGATCTAGAGTTGTCTTTATGTAATTAGTGTTGCATACATGAAAGCTTATTGTTATGTAGGAGGAAAAATATGAAGATATAGTTGCATAGCTATGACAACATCATTGAGCTTTTATTCATAATGAGAGAGTTATTGGAGGTCTAGGAGAGTGAATGTATATCTTGTGTGGAGATTAGTTATTCTCCCTTGTCTTGGATCATCATCATCTATGGAAAGAGTTTTGGTGAATGATGAAAGGGAATGAACTAGCATTTATTTAGTTTCTTATATATTATGGAACCGATTAATTCATGAAAAACCTTCATACAAAAACTAGGCTTTCCATGACTACATTCGAGGTTGGTGGAGTGATGAGCTTGAATGCAGACCTTTATCTCTAGCCTTGATTTTTATAAAAAAACCAGTCCTCTACTGAAATATGGGCCAGTGTGTGTGAAGAAAATGTGTAAAGTAAGAGAGTAATGTTGTATATAAGCTTGTGTATGGAGTTCTGGACCAGTCTTGGTCTTTTACTTTTGAGTTTTACTTGATGAACTCCTGAGGAATTTATAGACTTGGTTAAGTCGGCTTACTTCTTGTAGTATGGAGAAAACTGACGTGCCATTGGTGGAGGAGTTGGTGCTTATCATGGGTTTTGAAGCTAGTAATCCATTAGAGGAAAAAATAGTGTTGATAATGTTATCCAATATTTTTCAAATAAGAAAAGCCATTGGCTAACCATGGTGTTAATAAAAGCTTTTTTTTTTTTTTATCTTTAATATTAAATTATATTTGATTAATTAATATAATATTTAATTAATCAATCTAGAATAAAGATAAAGTCCACGGAACAAAAATGCTTAGCATAAGAAATTATAAAGTTGTTATAATTTTGAGATTCCTATTGCATCAAAGCATTATTTCTAAATATTCTTGGTCAATGTTCTATTAAGACTACACATTAATTAGAGCTGTTGATATTGGGTATAACATAAACTATATGAAGGTATTTAAGTAATCAAGAGATGATTCACCACCCTAGATGAATTAGAAAAAATGTTCCATCTGTTCTAGAAAAATATTAATTGTGAAATCCTTGGCCACGGTGGAATGAGATTTGAAAAGATTTTCAAATCTTATTCAAATAATCAATGACTATAGGGTTGAGAACAAAAAAAATATTTAACAAATTAGACATTATAATATCTAAATAAGAATATTCTTGATGAATGAATAATAATTACATCGAGAAACTAGTGACTAAAAGGTTAAGTCAAACTATTTATGACTTTCTTAATATTTGGGGAATCATGATAGATTGTTAGACATTATAAACTTGATCTTCAAATATAAATCAATCAATTGTTGAAATGATAATAAATTAAATTATTTAATTTATTTAATCCTATTTTATTTAGGATTATGATTTCTATTTTGGCCACCTTATGAGGGAACCTAATGGGTCACACACATAAGAACCATTAGTCAGAAATTAAAATGGAATGATTAATCAAGTGTGACTTGATTGTAAATAAATTATAGAAATTGAAGACTAGAAAGATTACAATTCTAAACCTAAAAAAAAATCATGTAGGGACTTGATTGAATAAATTTTTAAAATTATTCTAAAATAATATATGTGATATTATTTAAGTGGAAAATTGATATATTGCTATTTATAAGGGTTTATTAGGTTTTCTTGTAAATAGAATGTTATGCCTTCTATTAAAGGGTATTAGATGACAGTACAACATTATAATACATAAACATAAAAGAAAAGAGCTAAACTCTAAACCCTAAACATAAAAAAAAAGAGCTAGCACTCAAATGTATAACAATCATTCTCTCATAAAAGGGTTTACAAGATTTTTCACTAGTAGTTTGTGTAAATTACAATTAAAGGCTGGATACTTGGATGACTTATGGTTTGTGACAACCTAGCCTTGAAGCAATTATTCGAAGTAATCTTTGTATAAATCTTAAATAACTCTAAATCTATCTAACAAGATCCTTAGGACTCCCAAAAAATATTTAAATTTACCATTTCCGTAGTGTGTATTCGTTTTGAGAAATCTATTGGTGTATATTGTGAATTAATTTATGTGACAATTTAGACAATTATTAGACAATTTAGGGTTATTTATTGCATGTTTTAATTTTTATTGGTGTTTATTATGAATTAATTTATGTGAAAAATCATTTTTTTCAAAAATAATTTTTCTCTCATGATTTTTCAAAAAAAATTAAAAAATTAAAAAAATGATTTAGTCGGATTGGTGGCTAAAAAAGCCATCACCAGCACCGTCAGAACTGCTGATATCGCTAGCTGGCAAGGCAACAATCCCTCAAGCAAGGGGTGACGATGCATGAGGTAGGAGCCTCGCCTTGCAGGTGGTGCAATGCAAGGGCTACTGCCCCGCACTATCATCTGAAGCAGCGGTAGCAACAACAAGGTTGCTACAACAAGAGGAAGAAGAAGGGATAGGGGAAGAATTACAGTTTTGCCCTGCAACCTATTTTTAGGGTTTAATTTAGGTACTAAATTATAAGTCCATCCTTGTAGATATATAAAAATTTGATTTTATAATAAGATTAAAACCCTAAATTAATTAATTGTACAATTAATTTTCTTGATAAGATTAAGATTGAATTAAAATGTTTAATTCAAAATTTCTTGAGTTTTGTAATATCATAATAGGATTAAGTTTTAATTAAAATGTTTAATTAAATAATGTTTAGAAAAATGATTTTTTTAAATTAAAGAGAGTTTTTAAGCTAAGATATTTTTATTTAATTGATCCTAAAATAATTTTGGATATTAATAAGAATCTTAATATGGTTAATTTTCTTATCAAATTTTGAAAAATAGTTTTTTCAATGAAAAATTTACGTTAAATAAAATTTATTAAATTTGAAAACTTATCAAATTGGATTTGAATTTAATATTTCTAAGTGTTAAAAATATTATTTTAAATTGCATATAAAGCCAATAATTAGAAATAAAGCATGCAATATTTTTATTATGCATATTAATATGTTCTTATGGATGATGGATAATTATGGACATTAAATACCAATGTGACTGTGTTTTTATGGTTGAATGATTGTAATATTAAATAGTGTCTCTGTGTCCTGTATTTTCTCTAATTTTCTTCTGGGGTTGTAAAATTATTTTCTCATAAAATTCCTATGAAACTTTGGAAATTTATAATTTAAAAATGCGGATGTGTAAACCCCCATGTAAATGTAAGACTGAACGTGGTAAGATTTGGATGAGTAATGAAAACCGAGATAAGAAATAATAGATAAATGATGATAATAAAAATAATTATGATGTATAATGGAGGGGATGACCTCCATAAAATGAATTTGAATTATAAAATGAATTTGAATTTAGAATGCATAACGACAGAGAAACTAGTAACGCGTTTTGATAGATAAAATAATAAGAAAAATGATAAAATATTTCTAGGGAATAAGTGAGGTAATAAAGAATAAATTATAAGAAAGGATAGTGCAATGAAAAGGTAGGACTGAAGGTGCAAGCATCGATTAAAAATCAGTGACATTATTTTGAAACATTAATAAGCCGGATAAATAAATAAAGATGGAAAATTTAAAATGAATATATTTCAAAATGATAAAATGACCCTAAAGGTTTAGAAGGATAATTGATATGATTTATGTGAGGATGAATAAGAAAATTTGGATTGTTGACAAAAAGTCATGAACTGATTAATTTTACATTAAAGAGTAGACCTCTCAATCCAATCATCGGATCGAGATAAAATTTTGCCTGAAGTCTATTAATATGTTGTCTACCTTGGTTTAAAATCTCATCTCAATCAGAGTTCATTAAGGACTAGTGATTTAAGCAGAAAAAACCAGATAGTTTATGTGAAAAATAAAATAAAATACATAAAGGCATAAATGAGGGACAAAATTGTAATTTATAGAAAATTTGCCTTTAAAACAGCAAAGAGGACATCTAGTCCAAAAAAAAGTGAGACAATACAGAAAATTCAGCTAGAGAGTGAGAAGCGTAGAATTTGGAGGAGCCAACCCAAAAAAGGTTGTATGCTTTGGTGGTCATATCTTCAGAATCAACCGTTGGATCGTGCTTATGTTTTGATATATCTCTCTTCTCACAAGCCTCTATGTCCTGACCGGAGGGATTTGAACTATCACATTTCGGATCGCCATTGGCAATATCCTGGAAAGCAAAAGGAAACACACCTTGCAGAACTGTTTAGGTTGTCGGCTGATTTCTCTCTCTTGCACCGTGGGATCACGTTTATTTTTGGATATGTGGTGTGCCTAGATGTTGTTTTCATTCTGGATGGTGGAGATTGGAAACACACTCTTTGACAAGGTGTTGTTCATGTTGAACAGTAGCTCACTAATTTTCAGGTTAGCTCGGTTTTATTCTGATCTAGGAAGATTTAACCATTGGATCATTCTGAGTTTGAGATATATTGTAAAAGCCTCTAAGATATATATTCTGACCATTGGCTTTGAAAATAAATGCTAAGGTGGATGACATATGGCTTTTTAAATCTATTGCTAGTTTTGGCATACTTTAGGAAACTTGATTAAATACATGTTTTGATAAAATTGAAATTTTATAGGTGTTAGGGTTTATGGAAGATGTAGTGGTAAAATGTGATCTTGTTATTAATATTGCTACAAATGAATTGTGTATTCTTTATAAGAGGGGAAGAATGATTATGGTGTAAGAATCGGAAGGAACATCATTATATGAACATGTTGAATGAATAAAAGGCTAATTTGTTAGTTATGTGGATGTGAATGAGGTGGAACCATGAAGAAATTGAAATGAAAGAAATTTGGAAAATAAAACATATTTAAGGCTGGCTATAAGTATGTTTTTGACAGATTGATTAGTTAATGAAAATTATCATGGATTCCAACTAGTAGGGTGAAATTATTGTTGTGATAATGATGCAAGAACATTAATTGTTAAGGGTTGTTGCATATGTTTAATTGCATGAGGAGAAAATGAAAAAAATAAAATAAAATTGAAGGGTTCATTGTTTTGTTGTATTAATAATGCTAAATAAGAATAATAATGTATGTAGTGCGTGTGTAAAAAAAAAGGAGAAATTCCAAAGGGATGATTTTTCCTATTTTGACTGAATCTTGCTATGTTGTAGAGGTAGAGAAATTGTTTGAATGTTTTGTTTTAGGATTGGTTTAAATTTGTGATTTAATGGTGTCAAATGACCTTGGATAATATTGTTTATGTGTGAAAATAAGTTGAAAGTTGAAAAGGATTTTCAAGGGATAAAAACCCTCATTGTCTAAAATTTTAGTTGTAAAAGAGGGGCTATTATGATTGTTGATTTTGAGCTTTAAAACGATATAATTTGGACTTGATTTCTTCATGAAAGTTATATTTCTATGTTTTAGACTTTCGTAGAGACAAATCACGTCCAAAACTGAGTTTTACAACTTCAGTTATGATTAAAACACTAGATAGTGTTATGGATTGGTTAAGCTAAGTTGATTAGAATTAGATAATTTTTAATCTTTGCTTGGAATTGTTGTTGAGTGATGGTTTTAACAACAAATTATAAGAATGGATATGAACATGAAAATGGGTAAGAGTTTGAGATTTTAAGGAAATTCCTTGTGATTGGTTTGAGAATAATAGTTGAATGAGAATTAAATGAAGTTGTGATGTTAGTTGTATTGTTGATAAAAACTGAATCCCTGGTGGTACAGGGGAGGTTGTGGGGATTGGACAATAGCATGGAGTGAAAGCACATACACATACTCCAGGTAGGTGCATTGCACCTTGTCTTTTCAATTTATGTAAACTTATTGATAAATTTCAGAATTTATTGTTTTATTGCTTCGAAATATTAGAATGAATATGAGTACCTTATGTACATTGATGTGGATCAACTAGTTATGATATAATTGGAATGGATACGAGTACCTTACGTACATTAATATGTATCAAACTTGTGATGATATTATTGAAATGAATAAGAGTACCTTACGTACAATAGTACAGATCATTGAATTAGGATAATGTTTGAATGAACATGTGTACCTTGCGTATAATGGAATGGATCAAGTTAGTTAGGATAATGTTTGAATGAACATGAGTATCTTGTGTGCATTGTTATGTGTCAAATTAATTATGTTATTATTAGAATGGATATGATTACCTTGCATACATTGATAGGTATCCAATTAGCCATGATAACTTTGGAATAGATGTGATTATCTTACATACCTCGGTATGGATTGGGTATACACAATGACTTGGAGATTGGAGGAGAAATGATAAATAATTGGTCACTGTAGTGTCCGTGGCTAAGGATACATTATGATGATACTTAGCACAATGACGAGGGTGACTAAAGGCATAAATTCATACTTGGCACTGTGATGAGGGTGACCAAGGTTATGTGAAGGCTGCTTAGTGACCGTAGTGGCGGTAACTAAGGTTGTGTGTGAATGATACTTGGTAACCGTGGTTACAATGTATATGATGTTAATAAGAAAAACGTAAGGGGATTGGTACACAATACAAAGGTGAACCAAACACCTGCCAAGAGACCCCCCAATACAAAGGACCCCCTCTCATGTTTTTTTATTTATGGATAAAACTAAATCTATGTTGAAGACATTCCTATACAAATCCCAGTCAAGGAGGAACTGAGCAGAGGAGGGGAAGGATGATGAAAGCCCCTGAGGCTCACGGTCCCCCATGGTAACAAAATGGAGAATATGCAACTCTAACATAAATGACATCTCTAACTCAAAACCATTAGAGTTGTCATAACCCATTTTTGGGTTATTCCCCAATTCACATTTTTTCTTTCTTAACAAAAAAATAAAATACAAAAAAATAAAAAAAATATTACAAAAAATATAGCAGTGAGAAGAGGATGCCAAAACGCCTATAAAATGGTCAAAAAATGGTTGAGGAGGTTAAAAAATACAAAGGTTGAAATTTGGCAGTATTTTGTTGACTGATGAGAGCCCTGTTGATAAAGAAAATTCAATTTGAGGAAGAAAAGTCCAAAATCAGATGTTTATAGACTCAATTAAATTTTATTGAAGGTTTAATTGAATTTATGGAGGGTTTGATTGCAAGAAAAATTGATTTTGGAGTCAATTTGGGCTTTAATTGGAAGAAATTAAAGTTATGGGGTCAAATTATAATTTTTTAGAGTTAATTTGGTCAAATCAGGGGTTTAATTGCATAAATATTGAAGTTTGATGGCCAATTAGGGACTTAATTGAAGAAATTCGAAACCAAGGACCAAACTGGAAAAGGCGCGTAAATAGAGGGGCTGGAATTAAACCAAATCAGGGGCCAAATTGAAAAAATTAGAAGTTTATTGCTCAATTGAGGGTCAAATTGCACTAATTCGAGACCAAGGACCAATTTGGAGAAGGCGGCCAACTTCAAGGCAGGCGATTGAATTTGGCAGAGATGCAATTGAATTGATTTTTAAAATCAAAATTGCAATTCAGGACTTGATTGAACAAATCATAAATTGAGGACTGATTTGTATTTTAACATAAGTTTTGCGCCGTTTTCATTTAAATGAAATGGCGCGTTTTGCCCAAAATGGCGCCGTTTCATACACTGTTTTTGCCTATAAAAACAGGGGGGTAGAGAAAAAAAAGCAAGAACAGAAGAGAGAGGGCAGAGAAGAGAAGAGAAGAGAAAGAAGAGAAAAGAGAGGGGGAAGGCCGAAAGAAGAAGAAGAAGA